>OLNF01003565.1_pt1 | contig 11232 bp, 12 predicted proteins | sample 1673061 | NCBI WGS metagenome assembly OLNF01 (sample SAMEA3136751, study PRJEB25190) | human gut metagenome | reverse complement strand
AAATTTTTCAACAGCCGATTAAAATGATTATATACTATATTTTGTCGCTATACAATAACACAAATATATTTTGTGGAAATATATTTGTGGGCACACAAAAAAAGAGGTGCTCTGCACCTCTCTCTTGTTTTCCTGTTTACTTATGCTTCCTTCTGCAAATTCCGTATCACGATCTGCTCCTGATTATAAATATGTTCCTTCATAATCTTCTGTGCTGTCTCTACGTCGCCCTTCAAAATCGCCTCTGTAATCTGATCATGCTCCCGGATCAGATTCTCATGATACGAAAAATCTTTTACATATTCAAACCGGTATCGGTACACCTGCTCGCGCAGATTCATCGCGATCGTAATCAGCTTCTGGTTCTTCGATGCCCGGTAAATCGTGTTGTGGAAACGCTCATCGCCCTCCACGATTGCCTGCACATTTCCTGATTTGACCGCTTCACGAAATGCCACGCATGCCTGTTTTATCTCTGTCTTATCATCCTCATCCAACCGCTCGCAGGCAAGCTTGACCGACAATGAATCAATTGCCATTCGAACCTCCAAGGCATCTTTTAAGTCACGCACTGTAATCTTCGCAACCTCCGCACCTTTCCGCGGAATCATAACAACCAGACCTTCCAGCTCCAGCATCCGGATTGCCTCACGTACCGGTGTCCGGCTGACACCAAGCTTGTTCGCCAGTGTAACCTCCATCAGACGCTCTCCCGGCTGCAATTCTCCCTGTATGATTGCCTTGCGCAATGTATGAAATACAACCTCCCGAAGTGGAAGATACTCATCGATATTCATATCCAACTTCATATCTGCTACCTCCTTACCTTCCTGTCAAAACTTATCCATTCAGATTTCCATTACCTTCTTCGTTCCCCATATACATCAAAATAAATTCAATGTGTATACAATATACATTACTATGCATAGACAAATATTTCAAGCATATTTTTTATTTCTACCAGAGTATTTTTCTCAAAAGGTATGATTATTTCTCACGATTCTGCAAAAATCTCAGCCAACTCTAACACGGCTGTGTCACATATACCTCGGAAAGTCCGTACTGCTGCCGGATTTTCTCTGCCGCCTGCTCTGCAGTCGCTTTCTCTGTATATAAACCAAACACCGTCGGTCCGCTGCCGCTCATGATCGCATTTTCGGCACCAGACTCTTTCATTGTCTGTTTGATCTCCTCGATCTGCGGATAAAGCTTCGTTGTGACTGTCTCCAAGACATTTTCCATGCGGCTTGCCACACCGGACAGATCTCCCTGCTTCAGCGCGTCCACCATACCCGCAACATCCGGGTGGTGCTGCAGCTCGTTCGCATGCAGGTTCTCATATACCATCTTCGTGCTGACCGATATCGTCGGTTTCGCCACAACGACAAAACAATCAGGCAGCGGTGCCACCTCTGTCAGCACCTCGCCGATGCCCTCGGAAAGCGCGGTTTTTGCCATGATACAATATGGCACATCCGCCCCCAGCTTCACACCAAGCTTCATCAATTCCTGATCACTGACGTCCAGTCCATACAACTCCCGCATCGCGTGAAATGCCGCGGCGCAATCCGTACTGCCACCTGCCATACCGGCTTCGACCGGGATTCGTTTCACCAGCTCCACATGGACATGCCCGGTCAGATGATACGTTTCCCCCATCAGTGCGATTGCTTTGTAGATAAGATTACGCGCATCACACGGCACGAATGCCTTATCACACGCCAGTGTGATTGTCAGCGTATCCGCTTCCTCCACCGTAAATGTCAATGTATCATATAAGCTTAGATTCTGCATGATCATGCAGACATCATGATAACCATCCTCGCGTCTGCGCAAAACATCCAATGCCAGATTCACCTTTGCATATGCATTTCTTGTTAATGTCTTCATCCTCAACGGCCTCTCTTTCCTGTTCTTCCCACTGTTCCCTATAATCTATGTTTATTATACCAATGCCGTTGATTCTTCACAATCTATTTATAGAATTTATATTCTTCCTGATGTGCTTGTATCTTATAACCATAACAAAAATCCATGTCACATTCTGCAACATGGATTTTCATTATTATATCAACAATATCTGAAACTCTAAGATTTCACGATCAGCAGCCGGTCACCCTCTGATACATAATCAGACTCCAGATTGTTCAACTGCTTGATGGCATCAATCGATGCATAGTATTTTTTCGCAATGCTCCACATGCTGTCGCCCTTCTGCACGACATACCCGACGATGCCCGGCTGTGCCGCCTTCTTCGCCTCATCAATCGGCAGGATCTGCAGATCCGTCATCGCCTGACTCTCACCCTTTGCAAAGACGGAGATGTTCAGGTTGATCTGTGCCTTAATCTCGATTTCTTCACTATTTAATAACGACGCAGTAAGCTGGTCGATGCACGGATGGATACGCACCGAGTCCTCCTGCGCGAGCGGTACCGTATCCGCCGTATACGAAAATGGAATCTCCACCTCGACACTGCTCATCGGATCATCTCCGGTCGCAATATACAGCACACAGCATTTTACAACGCCTGTGATCTCTGCCCCATTTTCCCCGACAACAACATCATCAATATCGACATCGCCATACACATGACAGATCTGCAGCAGCTTCGCCTTATCTCCACCGATCTGTTTTCTGGCAGACACCTTCGCCTTCGCTGCATTGCGCAGCAGCAGATTCTCATAATCCATCACCTCAAACTGCGGTACAAGCTCCGCGCTCGGCGAATACACATCGGACAGCATCCGGCATGAACAGTCCTCATACAACTTGATATTCATATCAATATTATAGTCACAGCCAAACACGCGATCCTCACCATCCGCATCCTGCCGGATTGTGATCTCCCCCTTGCCAAGCACATAATCGACATCCAGCACCATGCCCTCTGCTGCACCACTGCAAGGCACCTCACGATAGAGCGACCGCACCGAGAAAATGGATTGTACCGGGAGCCGTTCCTCGCCCCCTTTATATAAGATGAAGATTTCGATTTCTCCACGCACCAGAAGCTTCTCATCGCCCGCCTTCGTCTCCATGTTCCGAAGCGCGACACATTGCCACAAAATCTCCTGGATATTCGGTTTGTTCTGCGGGATTTCCAGCTCCTCCCGCACCTTCAGGACATCGCGCTTGGCGAGCACGACCTGACTATATGTAACGTCGCGATACTGACAGGCAACGCCTTCCCCCTGCTCAATCCCTGTCGCCGCATCGATGCACATCTCTTCATACACATTAACACTTGTTCCAATCAGTCCGCGAACCTCCAGCTTGCGCGAATTGATCATGCTCACCGTCAGATCCTCCAACTGACTGTGGCAATCCACCTGACTAGAGGAAGACACGCCATCGCAGTTGACAACATCCTCAAATGGAATCTCACTCTGGAACTGGCACAGCCGCGGGATATCGCCCCCGGTACGATACAGCACACGCACGCAGACCGATCCGGTGATCCGCACTTTTCCATCCTCCGGAATCATGGACTCCAACAGAATATGACCTTCCTTGGCAACGATTTTTTCCATATCGCCTTTACTATCCGGAATCGTAAAATCATCATCAACTGTTATCTGTGAATATTTGGACTGCGTCAACACGCTTGTATGTATTTCCTTCTTCGAAAATTCCATAGCTCCCTCCACCAAACTAGATTCTTACCCTCTGCTTTATATGTATTCCAATGCTCTCTGAATTATGATAATTTACCGTAAATATTTTTGCGCGCATATAGAAGCCGTACTTACGATACATTCAATACCGGCAGCTCCAGCCGCGGCAACCGGATTACAATATACGGATACATCGACGATGTTCCTGTCTGCCCGTCAGGCGTGTTGGAATCTGTCCCTGATGCAACACCGGAAATGTCCCCCTCCATCTCAGCCTCGGTCTTCAGATCGGTCTTTATATAGATTGCCCGGTCAGTCTTATACAGTTCCTCCACAACCACACACAGATTGGTACGGTCGTGTTCCCCATATCCAACCACAATATACAGATGATCCTTCGTCGTATAACTCATCTGGAATGCATGCAGCTTCTTCTCCTCTATGATCTGCCGCAGATCATCCGGCAGTTCTGTCTCTGCGCACACCGTAAAATCCAGATCCTGTCGTTCTCTCGCCTCCTGCTTGCGACACCCGGATGACACACACGCCAGCGCAACCAGAACCAAAATCATAAACTGCCTCCCGCTTCGCCCTTTATTCAACATTTTCTCATTACAATCCCCCATGATCCCCCATTTCTTCATCCGCGTTCTATCTCAAATCCTTGCAGATGATAAAACGTTTCATCTACGCAGGTTGCGCAAACGAAACTATTTTGCTAAAATATATGTGGTTTTTTCCGCCCTATGCGTAAAACCACAAATATAAATATAAGAGGCGTAATCATGTCAAAGAAAATTAACCGAAACGATCCTTGCTGGTGTGGCAGCGGCAGAAAATACAAAGTCTGTCATGAAATGTTCGACGATAAGATTGCAAAAATTGCACATCAGGGGCACATCGTTCCTACTCATAACTTAATCAAAAATGCAGAGCAGGTTGAGAAGATCAAGGAAAGTGCAAAAATCAACATCGCTGTACTGGATGAGATTCAGAAGACAATCCATGAGGGTATGTCTACCGCAGAGATTGATAAGATCGTCTACGATATGACAACCGATATGGGCGGTATTCCAGCACCATTAAACTACGAAGGATTCCCATACAGTGTATGTACTTCCGTCAACGATCAGGTCTGCCACGGATTCCCATCACCAGATGTTATCTTAAAATCCGGTGATATCATCAACGTAGACTGCTCTACAATCCTGAACGGCTATTTCTCCGACTCTTCCCGTATGTTCTGTATCGGTGATGTCAGCCCGGAGAAGAAGAAACTCGTTGATGTCACAAAGGAAGCAATGCTCAAAGGTCTCGAACAGGTAAAACCTTGGGGCTTCCTCGGCGACATGGGGCAGGCAGTGCATGATTATGTCTATGCAAATGGATATTCTGTTGTCCGCGAAATCGGTGGACACGGTGTCGGCATTGAGTTCCACGAAGAACCTTGGGTAAGCTACAACTCTAAAGCAGGTACAGAAATGCTTATGGTTCCTGGCTTCATGTTCACGATCGAGCCGATGGTAAACATGGGCAAGCCGGACATCTTCGTCGACGAAGAAAATGACTGGGAAGTTTACACCGAAGATGGACTTCCATCTGCACAGTGGGAGATTCAGGTACTTGTCACCGAGGATGGATACGAGATTATTTCCTACTAAAAATACGCGTAGTCGGGCTACAGAATATTATAAAGATGAGCCATGATTATAATTCTACACAGACGCGCTCCCGCTCACTTCATCACGCAGCGGTACTAAATTCGTGCTACGCACTCATTAAGTGCCGGCGTGCTTCAATGGTCTGTTTAAGAATTATAATCATGGCTCATCTTGTTTACAGATTTACACGACTACGCTTACTCTTTGGTTAAAATGATTTGTCGATAAAAGGTAATCCTCGGTGAATATATGTGATATCTTCCCCTTCATCATACGTGAAAGCAATATTCACATTTACCTTGTGATCATTTTGATACACATATTCCGGGACATTGTCGCTGTATCCATAGATGCACAGCGTATCTTGTAATTCGATTTCATTGCGCTTTTTTGCATGCATGGTATCGAAGAAATCTGCGGTTGTTTTCTGCATCTCATCTTCGGTCATCCGCCCTTTTTCCTGACTGCACAGATAGAGATTGCTGCTGCCAGAGAGCCCCAGATCTGTGTAGATCTGATCGAGCTGTTCCTTACACCGGTAGATATTTTCTGTCGACTGATTTTTCAATGCAATCTCTGTCATCAGATAATTCTCCTGTATGGTCGAACCATCGGCGTTTGTCTGTTCCATCGAAATCAACCGGATTGTCGTATCTCCATTTTCACCCTTTTTTACAAACGTTGTCGAAGTATTTTCACCTTCAGTACTTGTAATTATGTCATAGCCAGATATGATTCCCAGCTTTTCTCCAACCCGTTGCAGGATTTTCTCTCGTGCGGCTTCGGTCATCGTCTCATCGCCATAATGCGCATACAGTTTTACCTCTGCCGCCGTCACATTTTCCACGCCATCACTCATGACCTGTGTCACCATCTGGCTCTCCCGGTCAATCCGCTTCGTAATAAAGATTTGCAGCGCAACTGCTGCCCAGATAAGTACAACAATATATAACTTCTTTTTCGTGCTCATAGACCTTCCCCTTTTCAAGGTATTCCGCAACTTTGCATTTGCGCCTGTTGCGTACTAGGAGTGTTGCCACGTTTTACCAGTCTTATACATTTAAATTTTTGCTTTACTTTATCGCGTTAAAGCGTTATACTGTTGTCGATGATTGAAGCTGTGCCAATCTTACCATATTTATTTGAATTACAGTCACAGCATGGAGGTATATTATGACAATCGGAATTGTTGGACTTGGACTGATCGGTGGTTCTTTTGCAAAAGCATACAGTGACAACGACGAACACAAGGTTCTTGCTTATAACCGCAGCAAAGAAGTGATTCAGGCTGCGTATAACGATAAAGCCATTGACGGCGAATTAAACGAAGGGAATATCAAAGACTGCGATCTGATTTTGCTTTGTCTGTATCCGCAGCTTTGCATTGACTATTTGACAAAGATGGCACCTTATATCTGCAAAGATGCGATGGTGATCGACTGCTGTGGTACAAAAGAGCTGATCTGCCAATCCTGCTACCCTATCGCCAAACAATATGGCTTTACTTTTATCGGCGGACACCCAATGGCTGGCCGTCATTTCTCCGGCTACGCATACAGCACAAAGACAATGTACAACGGAGCTTCTATGGTACTTGTGCCAGAAGATCTGAATGATACGAAATCCATCGAGCGTGCGAAGAAACTGCTGTCTCCGATTCATTTCGGTAAATTCACAATCTGCGATTACGACCGTCACGACGCGATGATTGCATTCACATCCCAGATGGCACACGTTGTATCCAATGCTTACGTGAAAAGCCCGACAGCAAAAAATCACGATGGTTTTTCTGCCGGAAGCTACAAGGATCTGACACGTGTTGCATGGTTGAATGAAACGATGTGGACAGAACTTTTTCTGGAAAATAAGAAACATCTGATCAAAGAACTTGACTATTTTATCACGGCTTTGCAGGAATACAAAACTGCAATGGAGAACGACGATGCAGAAACATTAAAAAAACTCCTTGCAGATGGTAAACACTGCAAGGAGGAAATCGACGGAATCACTGGCGAATAATTTACGCCTGATGATTGGATACAAAGCAGCTGGCAATACCACTCACCAGTCCCGCTGCAAGCAGGTAGATGCCTGCCTGAAAGCTCTTCCAGATCGTCGCCCCGGACACAGAAGAACCGGAGGATACCTGAGAAGAGATGAAACGAGCAAGCATCTTAGAGATCCATGCCGTTACATTTCCCATATCTACAAGCGCTATGATAATCATACACACAACAATCATACAGGGTATTGCCTTGAGGGGCGGTATCCTGACAAAGGATAACACGAGCATCCCCACCGCGGCAATCAGGATTCCAATCGGAATTCCTCGCCACATATCAGAGATTAACCCCACATTTTCACAGATCTTCATAATGCTGTACCGGATCTGTACCTGTGCATGATATGCGGACAGATCAATAGCAGGTACAAATAGGCTCACTGTCAACAATACTGCGGACAGGATGCCTAGCAGCATACTCGCTGTCACAAATTTACTTTTTCCATATTGATTCTGATTATCCATTTTTACGCTTCCGTTCCAAAAAATCTCCAACCGTTCCAAGTGTATAAATCACAAGTCCCGCTACATAAAAGACCGGTCCAAGTCCTCTTCCGGCATCATAATTCGATGAGGTTCCAAGCTCTTTTGCAAGTCGGACATTGTCCTCTAACACACGCAGCGACTGTGTGTAATGCTTATTGTTGATCACGATAATAAAGATGACAAGCATCACAAGAATTGGTGCAAACCGCATAATCGGATTTGCCGCATATTTCCGCAACCACTTGATATAATCGCAGGCAGACAACAACAGCATCCAGACTCCGACTAAGATTGCAATGATACCAAGCACCAGCACAATGGTTTCTCCCATCGCCAGGATGCTTCCATCTTCTTCTACCATGGAGCTCTTCATACCGATCTCAAACAGATTCGCCTTACGCTTCACATCAAAAAGCTTCTCCCATATCCAGTTCATAAACGGCGCCAGATATAACAAAATCGAACCGACAAACGCCAGCAACAGGTTCATATCTCCACCGATGGACTGGAAATATCCAACGATGTCGATTGCCTTGCTCGTATCGGCAGCTTTACGATGATGCTTTTTCTCTGGCACCTGCTTTACCGTATTTTTTGCAGCAAGCTTTGCCCGCTCCTTCGCCTTTGCCTTCTCTTCCTTTTCTGCCCGCTTGATATCCTCTTTCGATACCTTCAGAACAATGGGTTCTTCCAATGGTGCACCGCAAGACTCACAGTAAAGCGCACCCTCTGGAATCTCTTTTCCACATTCCTTACATACCATGTTCTATCTCCCTCCAGACCATCATATACAACGATGGCTGCCGAACCATACCGGCTCGACAGCCATTTTCTTACTTATGTATTATTTGTTTCCGATCTTGATTCCAAGCTTGTCTAACACTCTTGGAGCTGCGGCAGCAATCACACCAAGGTATGCAAAAATCACACCGGCTGAAATACCTACCTTAATACCATACTCCCTGAAGTTAACCGTCGTACCATCTGAATGTGCATAACCGTGACGAATTGTTGCGATCAATACAAATACAAAGATGACACCAAGAAGAATAAACTCAAAGTATGGAATCGCCTGTAACTTTGCTTTCACATTTGCAATCTGTGGAACAGGAATAAAATCTGCAACCTCCCATGCAATCAGTACCAATGAAAGCAGTAACACAATGATTGCGATGAAGCGGTTAAATCCACCTGCCTTAAACAGATTCCAATGCTCTGTAACACCCCAGTAAGTTGCATGTGCCCATGGGATTAAAGTTGCAAGGAACACAAAAAATGCTCCAACGATCTTCAGGATATTCATAGGATTTTCCTTCACATATCCAAGATATCCATTGATTCCTGCACCAAATGCCGCTGCGTTATTGCTTCTAGGCTGATAATAACCGCCCATCGGCTGCTGTGGCTGCTGGTATCCCATCTGTGGCTGCACCGGCTGTCCCATTGGCTGCTGGTATCCCATCTGTGGATGCACTGGCTGTGCATTATCTGCAGGTTGCTCTGCCTGAACTGGAGCTCCACACATTGGACAATTTGTCTGTCCGGTTGGTATAATCGCTCCACACATCGTACAATTCATAAATCTTCCCTCCTAAATAACCCTCTTAATTCTAATAAGAAGTGATAAAAAAATAATAGCATAAACCCCTCATTCATTCAAGGAATTTATGCTAGATTGTGACTATTTTATTACATATTTTACATAATCTTCTTTTTTAGAGATCATATTGAAGAACTTTACAATTTCCCAGATTAAACTTGAAAAAGTCTTCATTATCCAGACTCTCAAAATATGAGTTGATCACCCGGCACACACCGCCATGACTGATCACCATGACCTTTTTATCCGCATAGCGCTGCTTGATATCATCTAGAAAATTATACACACGCTGTACAACTTTAAGAAGCGACTCACCCTCTGGATACTGGTAACCAAACTGTACCCACTGCTCCATGAATCCCGGCGTTCCCTCATAGGTTCCATCGATCACGCCATAATCACGCTCTGCAAGGCGATCATCCACTTCTACCGGCACACCGATCGCTGCACCGACAATATCTGCCGTCTCCTTTGCACGCACAAGCGGTGATGAAATGATGAGATCCACATCCGTATCCTGCATGCTCTGTGCCAGCTCATGTGCCTGTGAGATTCCTTTTTCCGTCAATCGCACATTTGCTCTTCCACAGATTCGAACCTCTATATTATACTGTGTCTGTCCATGTCTTGTTACATATAATTTCATAGATACCCTCTTCGGAATGATGCTATTTATATCCAATCTCCGTTATGATACCATAGGAACTTTCTTTTTTCAACAAAACAGCCACTCAAAAAGGCTTTCCTAACTTATGAAAGTTATTTTTTTATTTTATTTCTTTATTTATGAAATATGCCGTCAAAACATCCATAAAATAATATTTTTCTTCTGAAAATGGCCAGACGCACCCACTCCGATGCCGGAAAACAAGCTTTCCCGCCTTCTGTGCCTGCATCAGATGCAGTTCAAATTCCCGGCTGCCTGCAACCTGACAAGTAATGCCTTCTACATCCTCTGGCAGAATCTGTGTTTCTGTCTTTGCTGTCAGAAGCTGTTCCCATTCCTCCGTCCAGATCTGAGCATATTCTGCCAGCCGTTCTTCGCGCGCAGGCAACGCTGCATATATCTCGTTTGCCGCGAAAACAGCGCCGCTTGTTGTCACCATAATGGCATCCATCAACCGCCCTGCTGCCTGCACATTCATTTCCTTCATCATGGCAGCCGTCCTTGGCAGTCTGCGCAGATCTTTTCCATATAATTGCAGCAGCCCAGCAAACCGCGCATTTAACTGACTGGCAAGTCCACACACGACACTGAAATCAAATGCCTTTTCATATCCCGCAAATGTTGGCTGTTGCTCCGCCACTGACTCCATGACCTGACGCAGATATTCTGACAAATGCAGATCGTCCCCATTCGCAAGCAATGTCTCAAAAAACCGTTCCTCTTCCTCATAGATTTCCCAGAATCGCAAATCCACACAGACACACTGTGCTTCTGATAATCCATATCGCGCCCGTGCCGCCTGTATATCCTCCATCGTCCGGTCAATCAGTACAAACCGCACATAGGGTGCCAGCATTTCCAGATCCAGATCATTGCATCGACCGGCACCCCAGATAGCTATCCCATGACATTGGTACGCTGTTATCCAATTGGTGTCATTCGCATGATTGACCGCCTCCAAAGTAAACGCCTGATCCCGCAATTTTCCCTGTCTTGCCAGATGTGCCCGCCGGTAATAGCTCTCAATCCCCTCTAAGACATAACTGGTCAATGTCTGCCGGTAATCTGTCCATGCGGTTCGCATCGGATCTGAATTTTCAGTTTCAATCATCTTTTCATAAATCATCTTCTACACGCT
>OLNF01003556.1_pt1 | contig 11245 bp, 10 predicted proteins | sample 1673061 | NCBI WGS metagenome assembly OLNF01 (sample SAMEA3136751, study PRJEB25190) | human gut metagenome | reverse complement strand
CCGTGACGGCGGCCGTTCTGTTTGAATACGACCCTTCCCGCGTGCAGCTTCCGGATTTTTACCGCGGCGATCTGGTCGTGACCACGCTGGCTTACGCGCGCGGCGACGCGCAGCTCGTAGCGCACTCCCTTCAGGCGCTGATGAATCAGGGCATCGCGAGCCTGATGGTGAAAACGGCGTATTTCAGCGAGCTGCCGCAGTCGGTGATCGCGCTGGCCAACCGGCTGGGCACGCCCGTGTTTCTCTTTGACGACACATACATCGAGGAGGTCATTTTGCAGGTGACCGACCTCATCCGCGGCAAGCGGCATTTTTCCGGCTTCGAGCAGGACGTTGACGCGCTGATGCGCGGCGACCTGACCGAGGAGCAGACGCGGGAGCGCGCGCGGCGCATCGACCCGGTCGGGCACGGGCGCTATCGGCTGTACGCCGTCAACCCCAAGGAGCGCGTGGTCTCGCTGGACGACAGGCTCTACGCGCTGCTGGAGACGGACGCGGACGCGGCGCGCCGCTGCACGTTCATCGAGTGGCGGCGGATGATGCTGGCGCTTTGCCGCGAGGAGGACGGACTGACCGCCGAGGAAGCGCGCGCGCGCTTTGGCGACATGCTGACGCGCGCGGGCATTGACGCGCAGGCCGTCGTCATCGGGCAGAGCGATTTGCGGGAGGCGCGCGCGCAGCTCGGCACGTCGATGTGCGAGGCGGTGTACGCCGCGCGGGCGGCGAAGCTCTGCGGAAAGGCGGCGCTCGGCGCGCGCGAGCTGGGGCTTTACGCCTATCTGTTCCCGATGAGCGAAAACCCCTTCGTCTGCGACCGCTGCCGTCGGGTGCTCTCCGCCATCCGCGAATACGACGCGCAGAACCACACCAATCTGGAACAGACGGCGCTGGTCTACGTCAAGGAGAACATGGAGATTGCGGCCGCCGCCAAGGCGCTGTTTCAGCATCCGAACACGGTGCGCTACCGCCTGAGCAAGATTCAGCGCATCATGGGCATGGAGGATGACCCGCTCTTTGCGCCGATGCTCAGCCTGACGGTGAGCCTGTCGCGGATTTTGACGGAGGAGCAGGCCTGATCGCCCGCTTGAATTTTTCGCTTGTTTGAAGGAGAGAAACGCATGAACATTATCGCTCGCGCCGCGCTGTATCTGTACGACGGAAGCACTGCGGCGCCGATTTTTCCCGACAAGGTGGGCAAGCCCGGCGACGAGGCCACGGAGTATTTACGCCAAAAAATTCAACAAGCCCGGTGGGTCCTGCAATGCGTCCAGCGGCGGCAGGGGACCTTACAGCGCTGTTTGGAGGCCATGGTCCAGGCCCAGGCCGATTACTTTTGGGAGCGGGCCGACGCCCCCCGGCCCCTCCTGCGGCGGGACCTGGCGGACCAGCTGGAGGTCCACCCCTCGACGGTCACCCGTGCCCTGGCCCACAAGTATCTCCAGTGCCGCCAGGGGCTGTTTTCCACGGGCTATTTCTTCGGCCGAGCCACGGGCGCGGGGGAGGTCTCGGCCCAGCAGGCGAAGGCGGCGCTCCTGCGCCGGATCCGAGCGGAAGACCCGAAAAAGCCCCTCAGCGACCAGGCCCTGACCGAGGCCCTGGCAGGGGAGGGGATGCCTCTGGCCCGGCGGACCGTAGCCAAATACCGCAAGGCTTTGGGCCTGCCCCCGGCCTACCGGCGGAAGCGCTGAGAAAAAAATTCCCTATTTCCCCTTGAAATGATAGGAAAATATACAAACCTGCATGGAATTGCCGAATCTGCCTTGACAGTTGGGAGGGAGGGGCCTATAATTAACCCTCGATTATAGCCCAATCAGGAGCGGCTTACCGCCGTCCTCCATTGCCTTGTTGTTCCTTACAATAAGGTAGGGCAGATTTAGTTTGCCGCTGTGGAACCTGGTCAGAGAGCCTACTGCAGGGCAAAGGAGGCGTTTCGGTGGGAAAATTTATTCTCAAACGGCTGGGACAGATGGTCCTGGTCTTGCTTGCGGTCTCGGTCATTATTTTTGCCCTGGTCCGCATCACGCCCTCGGACCCTGTGGCTTCCATGACCCAGGGCAAGAGCGTCAGTGAAGAGACGAAACAGGAGCTTCGGGAGCATTATCACCTGGATAAATCCGCCCCGGAGCAATACATCATCTGGGTCACGGGCATTTTCAAGGGCGATCTGGGCGAGAGCTACCAGTATAAACAGAGCGTTGGCTTCCTGATCGGGGAGCGCATCGGCACCACCATGACCCTGGTGCTGCTCAGCGGCGTGCTGGCCATTCTCATCGCCATCCCCGTGGGCGTTATCAGTGCGGTAAAGATGAATACCTGGATCGATAAGCTATTGTCGGTCATCACGCTGATCTTCGTGGCCTCCCCCGTCTTTTTGACGGCCCTGGTCTTGATGTTGGTCTTTGCCTTGAAGCTGCGATGGTTCCCCGCCATCTACCAGGGCAACGGCCTGAAAGAAATGATCCTGCCCGCCATCGCCCTGGCGATGAACATGGTGGCCCTCACCAGCCGCATCACCCGGACGAGTATGATCGAGCAGCTCAACGCCGATTACATCCGCACGGCCACTGCCAAGGGCATCCCCCGCCGGCGGGTCATCATCACCTATGCGCTGAAAAACGCCATGATCCCCATCATCACCGTCACCTCCATCCAGGTCGGTTCCATGCTGGTGGGCGCCGTGCTGGTGGAGAGCGTGTTCGCCATGGGCGGCCTGGGCGACCTGCTCATCAAGGGCATCAAGGCCGCCGACTACCCCGTGGTGCAGGGTGTGACCTTGCTCATGGTGTTCGTGTTCCTATGTATCAATCTGGTGGTGGACATCCTCTATGCTGTCCTGGACCCCAGAATCCGCATGAAATAAGGAGGGCAAAGTATGTTCAGTGCATTCATTGGGCACGGCCCTCTGTACAAGTCCAAGCGCAAGAACGTGGGCAAACTCTTCACCCCGGTGGTCACGGTGGCCTTTGTGCTGCTGGTGGCGATCTTGCTGGTGTGTATCCTGGCTCCCGTCGTTGCGCCCTATGACCCCAACGCCCAGGACCTGACCCAGGTCCTGGCCAAGCCCTCGGCGGCCCACTGGCTGGGCTGTGACCAGACGGGCCGTGACATCTTCTCCCGTATTATTTACGGCGGACGGACGGCGCTGGTCAGCGCTGTGATGGTCGTGGTCATCTCCGTCATCATCGGCATCCCCCTGGGCCTCATCTCCGGCTACAAGGGTGGGCTGGCCGACACCATCATCATGCGGTGCTGCGATATTCTGCTGTCCTTCCCGTCTTTGCTGCTGGCCTTCGTGCTGGTGGCCGGTCTGGGGCGGAATACGTTCAACGCCGTGCTGGCCTTGGGCATTGTCTATGTCCCCATGCTCACGCGCCTGACCCGGTCGCTGACCTTGGTGGAGAAAAACAAGGTCTATGTCTCGGCCTGTGTGTCCCTGGGGTATTCTGACACCCGTATTCTCTACCGGCATATCCTGCCCAACTGCATCTCGACGATCCTGGTGCAGCTGACCCTGGACGTGGCCTACGCCATTTTGGACCTGGCCTCCCTGTCCTTCCTGGGTCTGGGCACCCTGCCCCCCCAGGCCGACTGGGGCGCCATGCTGGACGAGGGCCGCTCCGTGTTGCTCATGAGCCCGGTGCAGTCCCTCTCCGCCGGTATCGTCATTGTCATCGTGGTCGTCTCTTTGAATATCTTCAGTGACGGCCTGCACCAATATCTGGATCAGGCCCAGACGGCCCTGCCCAGCTTCCGCAAATATGAAAAGAAATTCTTGAAGAAGAAGGGGGGCGCGGCCGATGGCAAACCTGCTTGAGATCGAGAATCTGACCGTAGAGCTCATGTCCCACCGGGGCATCGTCTATGCCCTGTCCGGCGTGGACCTGGCCGTGCGGCCCGGCGAAATTCACGGCGTCGTGGGCGAGTCCGGCTGCGGCAAGTCCATGACGGCCAAGTCCATCCTGCGCTTACATAACCCCCAGCGCAGCCGGATGCGGGGAAGCATCCGCTTCGAGGGCAAGGAATTGCTCACCCTCTCCAACCGGGAGATCGAGAAGATGCGGGGCACTGACATCTCCATGATCTTCCAGGACCCGATGACGTCTCTGAATCCCCTCATGACCATTGGCGGCCAGATCGCGGACATGTACCGCTTCCACACCGGGGCCAGCAAGAAAGAGGCCATGGAAAAGGCCCAGGAGATGCTGGCCAAGGTTGGCATCGAGCCGGCCGCCAAGCGCTGCCGCCAGTATCCCTTTGAGCTCTCCGGCGGCATGCAGCAGCGGGTGATGATCGCCATGGCCATCGCCTGCGCCCCCAAGCTGCTCATCGCCGATGAGCCGACGACGGCGCTGGACGTGACCATTCAGGCACAAATTCTGGAGCTGCTTCAGCAGCTTTCTCAGGACATGGGCATGAGCATCCTGCTCATCACCCACAACTTCGGCGTGGTGGCGGAGACCTGCCAGCGCACCTCCGTCATGTACGCAGGCAAGGTCGTGGAGACCGGCGAGACGAGAGAACTGCTCCGCAGCGCCCGCCACCCGTACAGCCGCGCCCTCATCCGCTCCATCCCCGGCGGCGGGGCCAGAGGGAGCCGCTTGGAGACCATCCCCGGCAGCCCCCCGGCGCTGTTTGAGCCGCCTGCCTCCTGCATGTTTGCCCCCCGGTGTCCCTATGCCGACGAGACCTGCCGGACGGGCTACCCCGCCATGGCCGACTGCGGCGACGGGCATCTGGCGGCCTGCTTCAAGCCCCTGACCGAGGAGGTGAGTGCCCATGTCTGAACCTGTCATTCGCACCGAGGGCCTGGTCAAGGAGTTCCCTGTGGCCTCCAAAACGTTGGGTGAGCCGCGGAAAGTCCTGCATGCCGTGACCAACGTGAGCCTGTCCGTCCCCAAGGGCGGTATCTTCGGCATCGTGGGGGAGTCTGGCTGCGGCAAGTCTACCCTGGGTCGGTGTCTGCTCCGGCTGGAGACCATCACCAAGGGCTCGGTCTTTTTCCAGGGGCGGGATATCACGAACCTCTCCGGCAAGGACTTGCTGCCCCTGCGGAAAAACATGCAGATGATCTTCCAGAACCCCTACGGTTCTTTCGATCCCAAGCAGAAGATCGGCGCTGCCCTGACGGAGGTCGCTGCGGTCCACAAGATGGACGCAGCCCAGGCCCAGGAGAAAATTCATAACCTGCTGGAGCAGATCAACCTGCCCCAGGACGCTTTGAACCGCATCCCCAGCGAGATGTCCGGCGGACAGCTCCAGCGCTTGGCCATTGCCCGCGCCCTGCTCTTAGACCCGGCCTTCATCGTGGCCGACGAGCCGGTCTCCGCCCTGGATGTGTCGGTCCAGGCGCAGATCCTGAACCTGCTCATGGATCTGCGGGAGACCTTCTCCCTGACCATGCTCTTCATCTCCCACGAGATGACGGTGGTGCGGCATCTGTGCGATCAGGTCGCCGTCATGTATCTGGGTACTGTTGTCGAACAGGCCGACTCGGAAGAGCTCTTCCGCAACCTGCTCCACCCCTATACCCAGAGCCTCATGTCCGCCATCCCGACGTTGGACCCGGACCATAAAAAGCAGCGCATTGTCTTACAGGGCGATATCCCCAGCGCCATCGACCTGCCCAAGGGCTGTCCCTTCGCCGACCGGTGCCCCCAATGCCAGGCCCAGTGCAAGGAGAGCCGTCCCCCCCTGCGGGACGTGGGCGGCGGGCATCTGGTGGCCTGCCATCTGGTGTGAGTTTTGCTTGGTTGCATGCTCGTTCGTACCGGGCCGTTCCCTCAGTTTCCTGCTGGCGGCCCGACGAAATAGAAGACCCCAAAATTTTTTGAATGGAGGAAATGACATGAACCGATTCTCTCGACTGCTTGCCCTGCTCATGAGTCTCTGCCTCATGGTCTCCCTGCTGGCTTCCTGCGGCGGAAACACCGACAGCGGCGGCAGCACGGCTGACGCGGGCAAGGATACCTTCACCGTCGCGCTGGACAGCGACATCGTGAAGCTGGACCCCGCCTTTGCCTATGACTTTACCACCAACCCCGTGGTCAACCAGATCACCCAGGGCCTGCTGACCTTTGACGAGGACAACCAGCTCCAGCCCATGCTGGCCTCCAGCTGGGAGCAGAAGGATGACCTGACCTACGTCTACCAGATCCGCGATGACGTGACCTTCTCCGATGGTTCCGCCATGACCATGGACGACGTGCTCTACTCCATGAACCGGATCAAGGACCCCGCCACCGCTTCCTACCTCTCCTGGATGTATGACAACGTGGCATCCATCGAGCAGACCGGCGACTGGGAACTGACCGTCACCCTGTCTACCCCCGACGCCACCTGGCAGTATGTCCCCGCCACCTCTGCCGGCCACGTGATCAGCAAGGCCTATGCCGAGCAGGTGGGCGACAAGCTGGGCACCCCTGAGGGCGGCCTGGTGGGCACCGGCCCCTACAAGTACGTCAGCTGGCAGAACGGCAGCAGCGTGCAGCTGACCCGCAACGAGAACTATTGGAACAAGGATGACGCCCCCTACTTCGACAACCTGACCTTCAAGATCATCACCGAGGACACCACCCGCGTCACCGCCCTGCAGACCGGCGACGTGGACTGCACCGTGGCTCCCCCTGAGAGCATGCTGGATGTGCTGAAGGGCGACCAGAACCTGACCCTGACCTCCTCCCCCGGCTTCGGCGTGAGCTTCGTGGCCTTCAACACCCAGAAGGAACCCTTCAACAACGTGAAGGTCCGCCAGGCCATCTATGACGCCATCGACCTGGACACCATTCAGAGCAGTCTCATCAAGGATGCAGGCGAGGCTTCCACTGCGCTGCCCTCCTCCACCGCTCTGTTCACCATCGAGACCGACCGCTGGAACGACTACCTGAGCAAGGCCCCCAAGCACACCTATGACGTGGAGGCCGCCAAGGCCCTGCTGGCTGAGGCTGGTTATCCCGACGGCTTTACCTGCTCCCTGATGATCGCCGACAGCTCCCTGCGCAACTCCATGGCGCTGGCGATCCAGGAGCAGCTGGCTCAGATCGGCATCACTGTGAACATCAACAAGGTCTCCACTGACGAGCACACCGCTTACCAGTTCGGCGAGAAGCTGGATGCCAACGGCCTGCGTGACTACGACATGATCATGGCTGGCTGGGAGGCCGACTATCCCGATCCCTCCGGCAACCTGACCCCCCTGTACCAGGGCGGCAACAGCTCCAACGCTGCTGCCTACCAGAACGACGAGGTGGACAAGCTCATCGCTGACCAGGCCCAGAGCAGCGACCCCACCCAACGCAACGACGATATGTTCCGGGCGTTCGACATCATCACCCAGGATGTCCCCTATGTCTTCCTGTACTATCCTGTGAAGAACATCGCCATGAACAAGGCCTACACCGGCGTGACCATGAACGCCTCCTGGATCTGGAATATCCACTTCCAGAGCGTCCATCCTGTCAGCGAGGGCTGATACCTTCCGCCTGTCCGGAAGGAACTTCATACGCAAAAGACCAGCGGCCCCGGTCTGAGACTGGGGCTGCTGGTCTTTTGCAGAAAGAAAAAGAAGGAGACTGACACACCATGGATACTGTTTTTTACAACGGCGTCATCCACACCATGGCCGGGCGCACCGTCTCGGCCCTGGCTGTGCAGAACGGCCGCATCGCCCTGGCCGGAACCGATGAGGCGGCCCTGGCCCTGGCTGACGCGCACACGAAAAAAATCGATCTGGGGGGCCGCTGCGTCCTGCCCGGGTTCACCGACAGCCACATGCACATCTTGCAGGCCGGCATGGTCTGCCACCGCCTGGACCTGCGGGGCGTGACCTCCCTCCAGGAGATCATCGACCGGGGGCAGGACTATGTCAAGCACGCCGATTTAGCCCCCGGCGAGTGGATCATCGGCTATGGCTTTGACCACAACAGCTTCGATCCCCCCACCCTGCCCGACGGGGCCACGGCGGAGGCCATTTCCTCCGACCTTCCGGTGATCCTGGACCGGGTCTGCGGTCACATCGGGGCCGCCAATCGCAAGGCCTTCGAGCTGGCGGGCTATGACGAGGACACCGTCATCCCCGGCGGCGAGCTGGACAAGGACGAGCACGGCCACCTCAACGGCATCATCCGTGAGGCTGCCCTGGACCAGATCAAGCGCTCCAGCCCCCGCCAGACCAAAGAGCAGGTCATCGCCCGCATCCAAGAGATCGGGACCCAGCTGGCCGCCGCTGGCCTGACCAGTGTCCACAGCGACGACGTGGGGATGGAAGGGACCAAGTGGCCCATCCTGAAGGAAGCCTTCGCCGATATGGAAGCGGAGAACCGTTGCCCCGTCCGCCTCTGGGAGGAGTGGGAAGCCCCCCGTCCCGCCGATCTCCAGTGGGTCCTGACCCAGCCTCTGCGCTCCGGCCAGGGGAGTGACTGGCTGAAAGTGGGCAACATCAAGCTCATCTCCGACGGCAGCCTGGGCGCCCGCACCGCCTATCTGCGGGAGGATTACAGCGACGACCCCGGCAACCGCGGCATCGCCGTCTACACCCAGGAGGCTATGGACGAGATGGTGGCCCTTTGCCACGCCGCTGGGTTACAGGTGGCCTGCCACGCCATCGGCGACGGGGCCTGTGAGGCGTTTGTGAACGCCGTCGAAAAAGCGATGATCCGCGACCCGAAGCCCCTTTGCCACCGGGTCGTCCACTGCCAGTTTGGAGACGAAGCCCTCTACCGCCGCATGGCCGCTCTGGGCATGGGCGCGGACATTCAGCCCGCCTTTGTTCCCTCGGACGCCCCTCTGCTCCCTTCCCGTGTTGGGGCGGAGCGTGCCAAGACCTCCTATGCCTGGAAGACCCTGCTGGACCTGGGCGTGGTCCTCGGCGGCGGCTCCGACACGCCGGTCGAGGATTTCTCCCCCCTCTGGGGCATCCACTGCGCCGTGAATCGCCCTGCCAGCCACACGGACCCCACCCCCTTCCTGCCGGAGCAGGCCCTCACCGTTGAAGAGGCCGTCGCCCTCTACACCACCGGCCCGGCCCGCCTGGCCGGGGCCGAGCAGGACCTGGGTACCCTGGAAGCCGGCAAATGGGCGGACCTGGTCGTTCTGGACCAGGACATCTTCACCGTCCCGAAAGAGACGATCAAAGACATCCCCGTCGCCCTGACCATGGTCGGCGGCCGCGTGAGCTTTGCAGGGGAAGCGTTCGTTTAACATCCCGCTGAAAAGTAGAAAGCGCTCACTCTACGCGAGAAAACTGCGTAGAGTGAGCGCTTTTTGCAGAAGATCAGTCCGCCGTCCCCAAGCCGATGAGACAGAGGGCGGTGCCGGTGGGAGTGTCTTCTGGCGTCTCGAAGTGGACGGTGTGGCGGCCAGCGCGGGCGTCTTTCACGGTGAAGCAGACCTCGCCCTGGGCGGGGATGTTGAGGGTGTGAGGGTCCAGGCCGACGCCGTATTGGATGGTGGCGGTGAGGGGTTGGGTGCTGTCGTTGCGGAGCAGGAGCAGGTAATTCCCGCTACCCTTGGGTTGATCCCACTGGATGGGCTGGGCGGCGAGATCGTAGGAGGCCACCCGCTCCCAAAGAAAGGCAGTGAGGGGCGTTGGGGTCGTTTCCAGCTGGGTCTGTTCTTCTGGTATGTTGCTTTTTGCAAAGAGAAAGAGCGCGATACAAAGCACCACGACACACACGCCGCCGACGATCCCCGCCAGCTTTTTGCGGGAGAAGGGCGGGGGAACGGCGATGCTGTCGGCCAGCGTATCCGCCATGTGTTCCGGCGTGCCGAAGGCGGCGGTCAGGTCTTGGTAGGATGGGTCTGGAAGTTCTTCCAGCAAGGGGGACAGACAGCGGTCGAACTCTGCCAGGAGCAGGGTTCGGGCCGCATGGCCTTTGGGAAAGTGGATAAGAAGCTCTCTGCGGTACTGCCGCAGGGCAGGTTGTTTCATGTGGATTCCTCCCCGGACAAAATGGCTTGGATGCCCTGGAAAAAGGTTTCATAGGTGGTCAGCAGGTCGGCGAGATAGTCCCGGCCTTTTTTCGTGATCTTGTAGTATTGGCGCAGGCGCCCGTCGGGGGCGTTGCGTTTTTTTGTCTCCGTGAGATAGCCCGCGCTGGTCAGCCGGTAGATGGCGGCATAGGGGAAGACGATGCTCAGCGCCCCCTTACTGCGTTCTTCCAGCAGGGGGGAAAGCTCCCCGATGTAATGCTCCTTCTCGTGGAACAGAAAGAGAATGAGCAGCTCCGTCAGGGCTTTTTTCAGGTTTTCTTCCAGACCGCTGGGGCGGCGGGATGCGGGGGTTTTGTCAGGCTGCTTCAAGATCGCTCCGCCTTTCTGTGGGGGGATGTCATGGTTTCATGATAGCATGGCGGGCCGCTGCCGTCAACCAAATTTTTTGCATTGATAAAAATTTTTATTGACAAAAAAGTTGGGCCGTGCTATCCTACAAGCGAGGTCAGACGAGCTGATCTCACGGGATGTCATACGGATGCCAAAATCTATGAAAGCCATGGAAGGAGACAACGATGATGAAACGGAACCATTCTATCTTTTGCGCCCTGGCTCTGGCGGCCTGCTGTTTCCTGGCCGGCTGCGCCAACGGGGAAACAACGGCGGGAACCCCGCCCCAGGAACCGACGAGTACAACGGATACCAAGACAACGGAGGTCAGCTACCAACTGCCCACAGTACACTACTTATCAGATTTAAGTAGCATAGCAAATACAGTCCTTCCGCTGCTCAAAACGATGTACGGGGCAGACATAGATGTCTGTTCCATTTCCACCACATTGCAGCAGCCAGAGTTGGAAACAGAAAATAAGACGTTTGCCTTCACGATGACGGATGGGACGCTGTATCTAGCTGATGTAGACTCCGAGAACAAACAGGTCGTTGCCATCGAGACGGTAGCCCCCAAGTCTGACATTCCGTCCGATGCCGCCAAGCAGACGGACTATATCGCCTCTGCCAAAGCATTTGCCGAGGAATATCTCCAGGCTGCTGGGCTTCAAGAAGCCGTCTGCTATCAGCCGGTCCAGCCGATCCGCGGGGAAGTGACGACCAACAGCGTCTATGTTGTTTTCCCGGAGATGCAGACCTATGTGGAAGTCTCCGCCGACGAGGGCCACGCCCTGGTGGGGTACCGCCACTTCGCGGATGAACAAGCGTTGAACGACTTCTTGGAACGGCAGGGGAAGGCGTTTTGAATCAAAATGTAAGTTTGTCAATGATGTGTTACAGATTAGGGAAGGCCTCTAGAACATAGGCA
>OLNF01003549.1_pt1 | contig 11250 bp, 8 predicted proteins | sample 1673061 | NCBI WGS metagenome assembly OLNF01 (sample SAMEA3136751, study PRJEB25190) | human gut metagenome | reverse complement strand
TGTCAAAAAGTAATACTTTTTGACAGTCTCAAAGCGTGCGCGGGTATCCCCGCGCACGCTCGCCCGTTCCTGCTGCTTACGCTGCCTGTGCCGCCGCGAGCATATCGTCAATGCTCACGCCGTAGCCCTTGGCGGGGTCTGCCAGCAGCACGTGCGTCACCGCGCCGACAAGTCTGTCGCCCTGCAGGATGGGGCTGCCGCTCATGCCCTGCACGATGCCGCCGGTCGCCGCGAGCAGCGCAGGGTCTGTGACGGTGATGGCAAAGCGCGTGCTCGCTCCGTCGTGATAGACCCGCGTGATGTTCACGGTGTACGCCTGCACGGTGTCGCCCGCGACCGTGGACAGAATGGTCGCGCTGCCGGTCTTGACGGCGTTTGCGGGCGCGGTCTCAACAGGCGTGCCGTCCGGCGGCGCGTCGAGCGTGCCGAAAATGCCGAACAGACCGTTGCGCTCGATTGCCCCGATGCGGTCGGCGGCATCAAAGCTGCCGACCAGCTCACCGGCCGCGCCATGCCCGCCCGGACGCACATCCGCAACGACGGCCGAGAGCACGCTGCCGTCACGCAGCGGCATGAGCGCACCGCTCGTCTCGTCCGCGATGCCGTGGCCAAGCGCGCCGTAGCGCCCGGTGTCCGGGTCATAGTAGGTGAGCGTGCCGACGCCGGTCACACCGTCGCGCAGCCAGAGCCCGAGCTGCCGTGTGCCGTCTGGCATGACGGCGGGCGTGACCGTAGCCGTGACCTCGGCATCGCCGCGCCGGACGGTCACGCTCACGGTGTCCCCCGCTGCATCGAGCGCCGCCAGAAAGTCCGCCGACGACACGATCTCCCGCCCGTCCATGCGGCAGATCACGTCGCCGGGGCGCAGCCCCGCGTCCTTTGCGGGCGTGCGCGTGCCGCCGGGCGTGTCCACCTCGGCCAGATCCGCCACGAGCACGCCTGCCGTGGTCATCTGGATGCCGACCGCCTGACCGAGCGGCACAAGTGACGCCGCCTGTACAGCCACGCCCATGCAAAGCGCAAACGCAAGCGCGAGCAAGGCCGTGCGGCACAGTCTCCGTGGTTTTGTCTGCAAAAAATCCCCCCTTTTTGCGTGCAGTATCAGTATGCCGGCTTTCGGGCAAAATAGCGGCGGAACATTCTTGCTCGTTTGCCTGTGCGGGCGCAAATGCCTGCGGCGGCGTGCATACGATGTATCGAACCAAAGTTGGTAATTCGATGCATCGGAGGAATTTTCATGACACAGACCCTGAAAGCGGGCGACCGCGGCGCGCTCGTGGCGCTGCTGCAGCTCGCGCTCGAGCGTGCGGGGCAGATGCCGGGCGCGCTCGACGGCATCTTCGGCGCACAGACCGCGGCGGCTGTGCGCGCGTTTCAGGCGGCGAACGCCCTCACGCCGGACGGCATCGCGGGCGCACAGACGCACCGTGCGCTGCTGCCGTATTACACAGGCTTCATTTTGCGCACCGTGCGCGCTGGCGACACGTTCTCCGCGCTCGCGCGGCAGTACGGAACGAGCGTGGAGGCCATTCGGCTGGCCAACCCCTACCTCGACCCGGAGCGTCTGCCGATCGGCCGGGCAGTGACCGTGCCGCTGCCGTTTCCGGTCACGCCGGTGCGCATCCCGTACTCCTCGGCGCTCATCGGCTATGTGGTGCGCGGGCTGGCTGCGCGCTATCCAACGCTTGCGATCGGGGAATTCGGGCGCAGCGTGCTCGGAAAGCCGCTGTGGTATCTGACGCTCGGCAGCGGCGAACCACGCGTGTTTTATAACGCCGCGCACCACGCCAACGAGTGGATCACGACGCCGCTGCTGCTCACGTTCTGCGAGCAGCTCTGCGCCCGGCTCGGCGACGGCGGCGAACTCGGCGGGCAGGACATCCGCGCACTGCTGCGGCAGGTCACGCTCGTGCTCGCTCCGGCGGTCGACCCGGACGGTATCGACCTTGTGACCGGCGCACTCAGCCGTGAGCGCACCGATGCCGCGCACACGCTCGCGCAAAATTACCCCGCGATCCCCTTCCCGTCCGGCTGGAAGGCAAACATCCGCGGCATCGACCTCAACCTGCAGTACCCCGCCGGATGGAGCATCGCGCGCGAGATCAAATTCGCCGCAGGCTACACGCGCCCCGGACCGCGCGACTATGTCGGCCCCGCGCCGCTGACAGCGCCGGAGAGCCTCGCCATGTACAACTTCACACGCGCGCTCGACCCGCAGCTCACCCTGTCGTACCACACGCAGGGGCGCGTGATCTACTGGCAGTACGACGGCTATGACGTGCCCGGCAGCAAGGCCATTGCCGAGCGCTTTGCCGCCGCGAGCGGTTATGCCGTCGCCGCGACGCCCTACGCGGCCGGTCACGCGGGCTACAAGGACTGGTTCATTCAGGACTTCCGCCGTCCCGGCTTTACGATCGAAGCGGGCAGCGGCGAAAACCCCTTGACATTGCAGCAATTTCCGGACATCTGGTCGGATAATCTCGGCATCCTCCTCGGCGGAATGACCGCCGTTTTGTGACGCACGCGAGCTCTTGCATCCGGACGGCACACATGACACAGCTTGCCCGTTTTTCGGCAAAATATGTGTGCCGGACGGCAAAACCGCGCCAAAATGCAAAAACACCGTCTCCCGGTCGGGAGACGGTGTTTCACTTTTCTCACGTGTCGGTCTCAGGCTGCGGCACCGGCGCGGTGACATCCGTGCGCGTGACGCCCTTGGAGAACGTCAGGCTCTTGAGGATGGTCGAAAAATCGCCGGACATACTGCGGTAGAGATCCGCGTTCTCGTTGGCGAACTGCACATCGGTCGGCAGCTCGGCAATGAGGTTGTAGTTCGCCCCGTCGACGGTCAGACCGCAGATGGCCTGATACTCCGGCAGCTCGGTGTAGTCATAGTCGGTGGGAAAGACCTCAAGCATGAACAAAAAGCCGCCAAGCCCGTTGTCATGATCGACCTTTTCGTAAAAGCCGACATAATAGCCGCCATCGTTCGCGCCGCACTCGGTCACGTAATGATCGCCCCAGGCAGCGGGCAGCGTGATGGAAAAATACCCGCCCTTGCCGTTGTCATACGTCGGGCACAGTGTGATGTCCTCAGCCTCGGCCTGTGCATTTGCCGCCTTCTGACCGCCGCAGGCAGTCAGCACCAGCGCCAGCGCCAGTATGAGCACCGCAATGCTTCGTTTCATGCAGATTGCTCCTTTCCGTGTCTTAGCATAAAAATAGTATACGCCATCGGCCTGCGCGTGTAAAGCCCCGTGCCGCGGCGCACGGCGCGCAAAAAAGATGCACGCCGAAAGTATCTGACGTGCATCTTGAGGAAAGGTTCCGGATAGTTTATGCGGCAGCGGGCGTGCTGCGTTTGCGCAGCACGATCTGCAGCACAACGACGATCACGATCGCCGCGATACCGACAAGGTCGGTCATAAGCCTGGGGTCGATCAGGCACAGACCGCCCGCGGCCAGGATGAGACGCTGCCACCACGGGGCGCGCGTGACGACATAGCCCTCGAGCGCAGCGGCGATACCGAAGATGCCGAGGCAGGACGAGATGATGACCTGAACTGCGGCGAGCACGCCCTGATCCATGAGCAGCATGGACGGGTTCATTGCAAACATATACGGCACGATGAACGCCGCAATGGCAAGCTTCGTCGCATTGATGCCTGTCTTCATGGGGTTGGACTTGGCGATGGCAGAGCCGGCATAGGCCGCCAGCGCGACCGGCGGCGTGATATCGGCAACGATGCCGAAGTAGAACACGAAGAAGTGCGCCGCGATCTTCGGGATGCCGAGCGTGATGAGGATCGGCGCGCAGGTCGAGGCCATGATGCAGTAGTTCGCGGTCGTGGGCACGCCCATGCCGAGCACGATGCAGCAGAGCATGGTCAAAAACAGCGCCAGCAGCAGCGAGAGCGTCGGGTTGGAGATCTTGCTGCTCAGGGCGACGACGCCGCTGATGAGCTTGGACGCAAGACCCGTGACGGTGATGCAGCCCGCGATCATGCCGGCCATGGAGCAGGCCACGGCGACCGTGATGCTGCCCTTGCCGCCGGCCTCGAGCGCCTCGAGGATCATCAGGCCGGTCTTTTTGACGGCGATGCCGGCGGCGCTGCCGGTCTTGGTCTCCTTTGCCTCGGCCGCAGCGTCGCGGATCGTACCGACAAGGCTCACGGCGATGGAGATGAGGATGGCGATGGAGGCCGCATACTGCAGCGAGCGGATGTTTGCCGTGACCACCCAGATCAGGAACACGAGCGGCAGCAGCAGATAGACGTTGCGCATGAGGTACTTGAAGCGGGGCAGCTCCGAACGCGGGATGCCGCGCAGGCCGAGCTTCTTGGCCTCCAGATGCACGGAGATGAAGATGCCGCCGAAGTACAGCACGGCAGGCAGGATCGCCCAGAGGGTGACCTGACCGTAGGTGACATTCATGTATTCGGCCATCAGGAACGCGGCCGCGCCCATGATGGGCGGCATGATCTGACCGCCGGTGGAGGCTGCCGCCTCGACCGCGCCGGCAAATTCGGGCTTGTAGCCGGTGCGCTTCATCATCGGGATCGTGACCGAACCCGTGGTAACGGTGTTGCCGACGGAAGAGCCGGACACCATGCCGCACAGCGCGGACGAGATGACCGCGACCTTGGCCGGACCGCCGGAGGTCCAGCCGGCGATGGCGTTGGCGAGGTCAATGAAGAAGCTCGAGATGCCGGTGCGCTCCAGAAACGCGCCGAAGATGATGAACACCGCGATGAACTTCGCGCACACCTGCACAGGCGTACTGAGCACGCCGGACGTACCGAAAAAGAGCGTGTAGATCACGCGGCCGAGCACCTGCTCGAACGACTGATCGCCCTTGAGCATACTCACGAACGTGTATACGAGCAGTGCGCCGACGACCACAAGGATCGGTACGCCGACACAGCGGCGGCAGAGCTCGGCAAGCGTCAGGATGCCGACCACGCCGACGGCGATGAGAAACGGCGTCATCTTAGCGGCGCTCGTGAGCGTCTTGATGAGCACGGGATAGTTAAAGCAGTAGTAGAAAAACGCGGCAGCGCCGACGGCCATGATGACGATGTCATACCACGGCAGGCGGTTGGCGTGCACGTGCTTTTTACTGGCGGGATAGGTCAGATAGCCCATGATGATGATCAGGCCAAGGAACGCCGTCAGGCGCACCTCCAGCGCGGCGGTGCTGAACAGGGTCGACCAGATGCAGTAGACCGAGAACAGCGCCATGACGACCGAGATGACGATCTTGGGCTTGCCCGACCAGATGCGGGTGGCGGACTCGCGGTCATACTTGCGCATGACGGCGTCCATATCCTCCTGCAGAGAAGCGGCTTCCGCAGCGGCTGCGGTCGTTTTGGTGTCAGACATATAGGGGGAAACCTCCGTTCCGGGTAGAATGGAAAAACTACGGCGTCAGGGGTACTGACGCCGTAGCGAACGTTTACGGGATGCGGCGCATCACCGGGTCAGGCATCAATAGGTGCCGGCCTTGATGGTGGCGGCGGTGTAGTACGGGGACGCGGACAGCAGGGACTGCACGTGGCTGTCGTCAAGGCTGACAAGGTAGACATTGCCGGCGGTGGCGAGGTCGGTGATGGCCGTGGTGGGCGCACCGGCGACGATGAACGCGGCGTCGATCTTGCCGTCCTTCAGGCTCTCGGCGCTGTCGCCGAAGCTCTGGTACACGGCGGAGATATCGCTCTCCTTGAGGTCATAGGCGTTGAGCACGTCAATGGCGTTGAAGTACACGCCGGAGCCGGCAGCGCCGATGGAGACCTTCTTGCCGGCGAGGTCGGCAACGGTCTTGATGTCGGGGTTGGTGGTGACGATCTGCACCTGCTCCTGATAGAGCTGGGCAACGACGGAGAAACCGGTGACCGGGCTCTCGAACAGACGCTGGCCGTTGTAGGCGTAGTTCATAACGTCGCTCTGCACGAAGGCGATCTGGACGTTGCCGTTGGTCAGATCCTCGACGTTGGCCTGAGAGCCGCCGGAGGTGAGGGCCGTAACCTTGCAGTCAGAGTTGCTGGAGACATAGGACGCGAGCACGCCGCCGAAGCCGTAGTACGTGCCGGTGTCGCCGCCGGTGCCGAAGTTGAGCGCAGCGGCGGTGCCGGTGCCGGCGCCGTCCTTGACCGCGTCAACCTTGAGGCCCTTCTCCTCGAAGTACTTGGCAGCGCCGGGGTGATACGGCACGCCCTTGACCGAAGCGGCAGCCTCAAGGCTCAGCTCCGCGCCCTTGCCGTGCTGAGCAGCAATGGCGTCGAGGTTATTGAAGATGGTGGACACGAACGCATAGATCTGGTCGGTCGGAACGTCGTCACGCGCGATGACGACCGCGCCGACGGAGACGGTGCTGGTGTCGACCTTGGCCGTGGATCCGGAATCGTCTTTGTTCTTGGTGTCGCCGCCGCCGCAGGCGCACAGCGCGAACACCATGACGAGAGCCAGAACCAGCGCCACAATTTTGTTGAACTTCATAGTTGTATTCTCTCCTTTTTGAAATTTTCCTCCCTGGATGATTCAATATGCGTTCATTATACCTGCAAAAAACGCAAATATCAAGCAAAAAATGAAACTTTGGCGCGCGCAGTGTGCAAAATCTTTCACGCATTAGTGAAATTATGATACAAATCGCCACATCTTGCGCCTTTTGGGCAGATTTTCCCTCATCGGGTACAAGATACCTTTTCCATACAGAAAAAGGTCCGGTCTGTGCAGTTTTTGCACAGACCGGACTCGGGGTTGTATGCACTTAGTCGTCCTTGTCGGAAGCCGGGTCGGGCTGCACGAGCACACGCTCGACGCGGCGGCCGTCCATGGCCAGGACCGTGACGGTGAGATTTTCATACCGGAAGCTGTCGCCCGGCTTCGGGAACGTGCCGAAGCGCTCAAGCGTCCAGCCGCCGACGGTGGCGCTGTCGGCGTCGTCCAGAGCGTCCTCGTTCCAGTCGAGCAGCTCGAGAAAGTCCGAGATCGTCATGTCGCCGTCGAGCTCATACCCGCCGTCGGAGCGCGCAACGACCTCGCGCTCGACCTCGTCGGTCTCGTCCCAGATGTCGCCGACGAGCTCCTCGAGCACGTCCTCCATCGTGATGACGCCGAGCGTGCCGCCGTATTCGTCCGTGACGACGGCGAGGTGCTTCTGCTCGCGGCGGAGCTTTGCCAGCACATCGGGCAGGCGCGTGGTCTTGTAGACGAAGCACGGCGGGATGAGCTGCGCGCGCAGATCGTCCGGCCGGCCGTCCATCATGGCCTTGAAAAAGCGGTTGAGGTACAAAAATCCGATGATGTTGTCCACACTGTCGGAGTAGACCGGCAGGCGGGAATACGTCGATTCGTCGATGACGCGCATGATCTCGTCCCAGTCGTCGTCGATGTCGATGGCGACCATGTCGACACGGGCGGTCATGGCCTCGCTCGCGCTCACGTCGGAAAAGTCGAGCGCGGAGCGCAGCAGCTCGCCGCGGTCCTCGTCGAGCACGTCCTCGTCCTCGGCGGTCTCGATGATCGACTGCAGCTCCTGCGAGGCGGCCTCCTCCGGATCGTCGTCCCCGGTGTCGCCGCGCAGCGGCCGCGTGATCAGGTGCACAAGACCGACCACGAGCCAGATCACGGGATAAAGCACGATCGACAGCGCGCGGATGACATAGGCATTGCGCAGGGCGATGCCGTTGGCGTTTTGCTTGGCGACGATCTTCGGCATCGTCTCGCCGAAGATGATGACCAGCAGCGTCAGCACGACCGTGGACACCCACGTCCACTGCTCGCCCGCGAGCAGGATCACGATCACGGAGCCGAGCGACGACGCCGCGATGTTGACCAGATTGTTGCCGATGAGGATGGCGCTCAGGGCGCGGTCAAAGTGGTCGAGGATGCCGACGGCGGTCCTGGCGCGGCGGCTGCCGTCCTCAGCGGCGTTTTCCAGCCGCAGACGGTTGGCCGACGAATACGACATCTCCGACGCGGAGAAAAATGCGGACAGCGCGATCAGCACGACGAGCGCGACAAAATACCACACGATGCTCATGCCGGCTCGCCCCCTTTCTCCGGGGCAGTCTCTGCGGGCGCGTCGGTCTCCTCCGGCAGCAGGCGCACGATGAGCTTGACGATACGCTTCTGGCGCATATCGGAGATGCGCACGTCGAGCCGGTGATAGCGGAAGCCCTCCCGCTCGCGCGGGATGTAGGAAAACTGCTCATATGTCCACTCGCCGAGCAGCTTATACTGCAGCTCCTCATCGTCCTCGGGGTCGGTGTAGTCGAGGCGGTCAAACACCTCGCCGACGGTCATCTCGGCATCGACCTCATAGCGGCCGCCGCCGAGCGGCACGAACGACTCCTCAACGACGTCGTCCTCGTCCCAGATCTCGCCGACGAGCTCCTCAACGATGTCCTCCACGGTGACGATGCCGAGCGTGCCGCCGTAGTTATCGGTGACGATGGCGAGGTTTGCCTTGCGGCGGCTGAGCTCAGGCAGCACCTCGGCGATGAGCGTGCTCTGGTGCACGAACACCGGCTCGTCGAGCAGCGGACGGATGTCCACGGCCTTGCCGCCGGCTGCGATGCAGGCCTTGATATACTTGCGGATCTGCAGGATGCCGATGACATTGTCCACGCTGCCGGCATACACAGGCAGGCGGCTGTGGCGCTGCTCGCGCACGTAGGCAAGGATCTCCTCCGGCGGGTCGTCCACGTCCACGGCGGCGACGTCGACACGCGCCGTGATGACGCTCTCGACCGGCACCTCTGCAAACGAGAGCGCCGAGCTCATGAGCTCGCCGCGCTCGGCGGTCAGCTCTCCGTCGTCGGTCATGTTCTCGATGATATCGGCCAGCTCATCCTCCGTCACGGTCACGGCAGGCTCGCCGCGGATGCAGCGGGCGGCAGCGTTGCCGATGGCGGTGAGCATCACGGACAGGGGCTGAAAGAGCACCATGAAAAACCGCAGCGAACGCGCCGTGGCCATGGCCAGACGCTCGGCGTATTTCTTGGCGATGCTTTTCGGCAGCATCTCTCCGGCGAAGAACACGACCACGGTCGTGACCAGCGTCGCGGCGGTGACCGCCCACATACCCCACATCCGCTGCACGGCCACGGTCACGAGCGTTGCGATCGTCAGGTGCAGGATGTTCGTGCCGATCAGCAGCGTCGTGATCGCCTGATCAAAGTGATCGAGCACGTACAGCGCCTGACCGGCGCGGCGGTTGCCGTGGTCAGCGGCGGCTTTGAGCCGGATGCGGCTCGCGGATGAAAAGGCTGTCTCCATGATGGCGAAATAGGCCGCACCAAGGAGCAGCACGATAATAACAGGCAAAAGATTCCATAAGTCCTGATTAGGGCCAGCGTCCATTGCGGATCATCACACTCCTGAGTTGTTCTCCCGCCCGGTGCCTATCCGCGGCGGGAAATAAATTAGCGATTAGTATACCATATAATGCCCGCCGCGTCAACGCGTTTTCTCCTCCGTGACGGCGACATTTCCTTGCCCCGCAAGGGATTGCAGCTCCTCGACGAGCGCGGGATGCACGCAGCAGTGCGCGGCCACGCGTTTGCCGGTGTCCTCAAAAACGAGCACGAGCTGCTCGTCACCGGGGAACATTTGCAGGATCAGCTCGATGCGCTTGCGCGCCGGGTGCTCCCGGGTCGGCAGCCGCACCCAGAGTCTGCGGCGCGGCGGTGCCTCGGGCCTGGGCGGCGGGTCGCGGTGCGGCGGCGCACACAGCTTCTCGAGCCCCTGCTCACTGAGCGGAAGGACCTGATCCGCCACGAGCTGAGGGTCGGATTCGTCGCGCGTCGAGATGCGCCCCGAAACGAACAGCGCAGGCGTCTCCTGCGCGAGCAGGTCGCGGCAGGCGTCGAGCGCGGGCGAAAAGACGATGACCTCCATGCTGCCCCTGTCGTCCTCGAGCTGGAGGTAGGCCATGCGCGTATTCTTGCGCGTGGCGCGCTCGCGGCTCGCGGTGCAGATGCCGGCGATGACCACGCGCTGCCCGTCGCGGTAGCGGTTCGGGGCGGCATCCGGCGCATGAAAGCTCGCCAGAATGTCGCCCATGGGCGCGGCCTTCGCCTGCTGCGCAAGGGCGCGGTACGCATCCATCGGGTGACCGGTGAGATAGAGACCGGTGGTCTCGCGCTCCATGGCCATGAGCTCGGCGCGGGTGAACTCCTCCACGTCCGGCAGCACGAGCTGCGTCGTGTCGGCAGGTTCTCCCCCGTCATCCGGCGTGCTGAAGAGGTTCATCTGACCGGTGAGGTTCATGCGGCTCTCGCTCGCGGCGCCGCCCAGCACGCGGTCGACCGACTGCATGAGCGCCTTGCGCTTATAGCCCATGCGGTCAAAGCAGCCGGCGCGGATGAGGCTCTCGGCGGCACGGCGGTTGAGATCGTGCCCGTTCATGCGGCGGCAGAATTCGTCAAACGCCGTGAACGGTCCGCCAATCTCCCGCTCACGCATGAGCGCCTGAATGAGTCCGCGCCCCACGCCTTTGATGGCCATAAGTCCAAAGCGCAGGTCGCCGTTTTCCACGGTGAAGTCGGCGTCGGACGCGTTGATGTCCGGCGGCAGCAGGCGGATGCCGAGCTCGCGGCACTCGGCGATGTACTCCGTGACCTTCGGCGTGTTGTCGAGCACGGAGGTCAGCAGCGCCGCCATGTATTCGTGCGGGTAGTTGCGCTTCATATACGCCGTGCGGTAGGACACGATGGCATAGGACACCGCGTGCGCCTTGTTGAAGGCGTAGCTTGCAAAGGCAAGGATCTCGTCATAGATCGCGTTGGCGGTCTGCTCGGGCACGCCCCTGGCCACCGCGCCGGGGATGCTCCGCTCCGGGTCGCCGTGCACGAAGGCGGCGCGCTCGGCCGTGATGACGGCCTCTTTTTTCTTCGACATGGCGCGGCGGATCATGTCCGCCTGACCGAGCGAGAACCCGGCCAGCTGCCGGAAGATCTCGATGACCTGCTCCTGATAGACGATGCAGCCGTAGGTCACGGCGAGGATCGGCTCGAGCAGGGGGTGCTGATAGGTGATGCGCTCCGGATGCGCCGAGCAGGCGAGAAAGCGCGGGATGCTCTCCATCGGGCCCGGACGGTAGAGCGCGATGACGGCGGTGATGTCCTCGATGCTGCGCGGACGCAGCCCGATGCACACGGAGGTAATGCCCGCGCTCTCGAGCTGAAACACGCCGACGGTGCGCCCGGCGGCGAGCATATCAAACGTCTTCTTATCGTCGAGCGG
>OLNF01003546.1_pt1 | contig 11257 bp, 6 predicted proteins | sample 1673061 | NCBI WGS metagenome assembly OLNF01 (sample SAMEA3136751, study PRJEB25190) | human gut metagenome | reverse complement strand
AATATGACATTGGAGAATTTGAACAATATGATCAATACATATATGCGATTGATTTTGATATACAAAATGTGGACTATAAGATTCAGAATTATAAACATTCCGTACGGGTAATGGTAACAAATCATGCTGAGAACAGAGATGTATATATAACAGTTTGGTTTAAAGAAAATCCAGAATATTATATAAAACTTGATCAGGCAGAACAAACATATAATGCAGATCAAGTGAAGAAAGAGATTGAAGAGTATTATGACTCAGAAGAAGAATTTTTTGATCAATATGGAAGTTATTATTCCAGTATAGATGATGTTGTACAGCAAGGGATTGAATCTGAAATGAAAGATGTATATGAATATTTGCCATCAAGAGCGAGGATAACTGTAAAATAAATTAAATACCAATAATATAACAAAATTTTTGCTATAGCAGCTTTAATGTCAATAAAAAAATGAAATAGAAGCAATCGGAATCTTTTCTGATAAGAATCCGGTTGCTTTTTTATGTATACAGTACCAATTTTGACGAGAAACGTGCCAATAATGCATGATGACGAAAATTGTGATTTTTTTGTGATACTATAATGAACGGACATTTTGAACCTGAAAAAGGAGAATGCTTGGAATATGCAAATTGTTATTAAGTATGCAGATAAAAAAATAGATAGTTACATATTGGAGCAGTTCAATAAAGAAGTTGTAAGCTTTGGCAGGCAGCTGGACAATGATATTGTACTTGATTGGAATTTTGTATCGCGGATACATGGCGTATTTTTTATGGAAGACGGAACATGGTATGTACAGGATCTGGGCAGTACGAACGGATTGCTTGTAAATGGAGTCTATATTGACCAGCCATATGCGATCAAAGAGGGGGATTGCATTTGTATACAGAGAAAAGATGGGGAAGAAAGTATAAGCATATATATCAGCCAATCAGAGCAAGCGAAGCTGGATAAGACCAGATCCCCTAAGAAGCTGGTTATTATTTTGAGTGTGATATGTGTACTGCTGGCAGCATTTATAGTTTCGTTGGTTATTTACGCAACACACAGAGATTCGTCAAAGAAGGAAACGGCGACACCAACGGATGCTTCAACGGAGACAGAGGAAGCAACGGAAACAGAGGAACCAACAACTGTGACAACAATCGAGGCGGAAACTACGATGGAAGAAGTAGAAGAAACAACGGAAGAAACAACAGAAGAAACAACAGAAGAAACAACAGAAGAAACGGTTACAACAGAAGCCGTACAGAATGCGGTTTCGGAAACCGATTTCCCGGTAGAAAATAGTGTAGGCGGGTTGAGTTATTCGGAGGCGGCTAAGGATCAAGACCAGCATTTTTTCGTGGAACATAATGACTGCTATTATCCAATGACAAACAGCGAATGCTTTGATGAGAACATGGTATCGTTAAAAATCAGGTTTGTGGGAGAAAATTTTGAATATGCCCAGGTGCATGTCGGTGACAAAATTGTTGGATTTGATGGTATGCATGGATTTAAATCCATATCAATTATTAATAGTGAAGGATATTCTGTTCCGCAGGAATTCGTTACAAATGATGATGGCACAGTAGAGTTTCACAAGAGCAGTTTTAATTCATCCTTATACTACGGCAAATGTTTTATTACGACGAATAAGATATTTAAAATTAATGATGAGGATGCAAATAGGATAGCAGATTATGTAGAAATTGGAGATGGATGGCCTACATACAAATTTTTGTATTATGCAGAGCCAACGAATATTGAAGTAACATATTATAAGAATTACGAGCAGGTAGTAAAAACAGTTTCTGTAGATAAGAAATGTTTTTTGTTGGGAGATAAGTATAAGGCTGATTACCAAGAGGCTCCAGAAGGGTATTTTTATTATGACACATCGAATCTTCCACTTGGGAAATATGTAATTAATGCGATGGCAGGCGTGCAGTTTGCTATTGAAGTAGTTGAATAAAATTTGTTTTTAAACAGTGGAGTAACGTTTGATATGAAATCAATAGTAATTTATTATGGCAACCAAAAAAGCGAAAGCTATAATCTGGAACAATTTCAAAAGGAAGTCGTAAGCTTTGGAAGACAGCCGGACAATGATATTGTACTTGATTTGGAGTTTGTATCGAGAATCCATGGTGTGTTTTATATGGAAGAGGGCATATGGTATGTGCAGGATCTGAACAGTACGAATGGGATACTGGTGAATGGAAACCGAGTAGAGCAATATGCGATTGAAGAGGGGGATTGCATTTGCATACAGGGGAAAGACAGTGAAGAAAGTATAAGTATCTATATTGGTGGGGGAAAAGAAGCCAAGGGAAATAAAACAAAGTCGAAAAAGAAGCTGGTTATTATTCTCAGCGTTGTGTGTGTATTGCTGGCAGGGCTTATTGTTTCATTGATTGTTTATGCAAAGCACAGAGATTCGTCAAAAAAGGATACTGCAACACCGACGGATGCCTCAACAGAAGCTGAGGCGGAAACGGAGTCCGAAGAACCTGCAACTGCATCAACGACAGAGGCGGAAACGACAACAGAAGAAGCAGAAGAAATACCTGAAGATATTGGATTTTCCTATGGGAAATTGCAACATACAACGTTTATTTTTTCAAGTGGAGCAGGGGCATGGGAGACAGATTTGTCCGTTGATGCAGATGGGAATTTCTCAGGTATGTTTCATGATAGCGAGATGGGAGATACCGGAGAAGGATATCCAAGTGGATCAATCTATTTTAGTGAATTCTTCGGACGGTTTGGACAGTTAGAAAAGGTGGATGATTACACCTATGCAACGACGATAGAATCGATAGAGTATGTAAATGAACCGGGAACGGAAGAGATAAAGGATGAAATGCGATACAAGTATAGTGAAGCGTATGGGCTTGAAAATGCGGGTCGAATTTTGTTTTATCTTCCGGGAAGACCTTTGGACAGTTTCTCAGAGGGAGAACGGTCGTGGATGAATTTATATCTTATGAATAATTATGGTGGTAAGCTCCCTATGGTTTTACTTTGCAATGAGAATGAAGAGCAGGTTATGCAGGGAAATAGCAGTTTGACAGCAGAATATCAGCCATATATAGATGTGTTAGAAAGAGAGGCGGATAAAATTTCTGCATATACAACGGGATATGGGAATGCCTCAATATGTTATATAGATGTTACGGGAGATGAGAAACCGGAACTGTTGTTTATGACAGAAAATTCTGAAACTGGAGGTGGAGATTTAAATATTTATACAATTGAAAATGGTAAAGAAAAGCAAATCTGTTTCTTGGAAAACTTAAATATTCCAGTGGCTGGTGGAACAGAGTACTGTGTGTTTCGCAAAAAGGATGATTTTCGATTATATGCAATATCTGAAACCTACGATGGTAATGGCTCACGTTCTACTTTTTATCGCTTTGATTTAGCGGATAATGGTTCATTGGCTGCGGAGCAAGTAATGTGTTGGAATGATAGTGGAGAAGTGAATTCGTATATGGACAATGGTATTTATGAAATAGTATGTACAATTGGTGAAAAACAAGTCACTTCAGAAGAATTCATGGAAAATGTAATTTTATTTGTCAAAGATATGGAAATGGTTGCCTTAAATACATATCGGGAGTTTGATTTAAGTCCATATATGCAACCGAGACCGACAAGTAGTATATTGCCAGCGATTTCAAAATCTGAGCATATTTATGTGGAAAGTTATGACGCAGAGTATGGTATATATAGAGGCAATTTAGTGGATTAAATTTGTCAAATATAACAATAAACTATATAAAATTTGCAATGACGATAGTTTAAAAATTTTGTCTATTATTATGAATATAATTCAGGCGTATAAAGGAGGTTTCAGATGATTACATATAAAATATATTCGAACATAGGAAATCGGGAAGTAAACGAAGACAGTGTCGGCGAGCAACAAAAAGACGAAAATTATTTGTTTATACTGGCGGATGGTCTGGGTGGACATGGACATGGAGAATGTGCATCGAATTTGGCTGTGACAACTTCATCGGAAATGTTCCATGGGGAGTATTTTCAGGGAAAAAATGAAAAAGAATTTCTGGCACAATGCTTTGACTGTGCGCAGGATATTATCACGATGTCACAGAAGGAGACACGCGAATATGCGGATATGAAGACAACGATGGTGCTGCTTTTGATTTCGGGAAATCGTGCTTATTGGGGACATATAGGAGATTCCAGATTATATTATTTCAAGAAAAATAAGATGATTACGCGGACGCTGGATCACAGTGTTCCACAAATGCTTGTCAATACTGGAGAAATCAAAGAAAAGGATATTCGTGGACATGAGGATCGGAGCCGGTTGCTTCGGGTTGTGGGAAGTCCGTGGATGAATGGACATGCGTATGATATCTCAGAAGGGATAGATTTAAACAAGTCACAGGTTTTTTTACTTTGTTCGGATGGATTCTGGGAGCAGATCACGGAAAAAGAGATGATGCAGTGTCTGAAGAAGGCGGATACGGTAGATGCGTGGCTTGATCGCATGGTTGAGATAGTGAACGAGAACGGAAAAGGATCGGATATGGACAACAATTCGGCGATTGCGGTATGGGTAGAGCCGGAGAATAAATAAAGAGGGGTAAAAAGGTATGAATAAGAGAAATATATGCTTTAGCATTCTTATAACAGTGTTTTCGTTGATGGCAGTAATTACGATGTTTCTTCCATATTTCCGGATTGGAACAACGGAAGTCAAACAGGCATTTGATACAACCTTTGATGGAATTGCACAACTGGATTCTGCATTTGAAGATGGTGGTTCCGGAGATTTGCTGCCATCCAGATCAGGTGTGAAATTATTGAAGGATGTCATAGACATTCCGACGGATCAGACATACAACTACATTTCCGGTTTGAAGAGACTGGTTGTAAGTATGTTACTTGTTGCGTGGATAACAGCAGTTGCGGTGATTGTAATTGCATGGGTGTTAAAGAAAAAAGCAAAATATATTGTAGGGATGACACTGTCTGCGGTTTCAATCGCAGCGTCGCTTACATTGTATATATCAGTTCCGGGTATTGCAAAGAATGCATTGGTCGAGGCAATAGAAAAAAGTCTGTTTAATGATACCGGTGTATATGAATATTTGCTCGGCAGCTTTGTAAAGGAAACCGTCCTTTCATATATTGGAAGGTTCTGCAGACAATTATTGCAGCATTCGGTACAGATAGGATTCTGGCTTCTGGTTGGCATGATGGGTGCAGTGTTTATTGCATCTTTGGTCGGATTGATTCTGGAGTCTGTTCGGGGAAAAGTAGAATTGCCGTCAGCGGGAGACGTTGCACAGGCTGTATCTGCAATGATATATGGAATCAAAGGAGAGTATGCGGGTGCAGAGGCAGCAGTGGGAAATGGAATTATTATTGGTCGTGATCCAGCTGCGGGTCAGTTGGTTCTCAATAAGGACAAGGTTAGCCGCAGGCATTGTAAGATTGCCTATAATCCGGCGAATAACACATATGTGGTAACCGATTATTCCAGCAATGGAACCTATATATCCGGGAAGGCAATGCAGAAAAATCAACCGACAGAAATACCTGCCGGAACGATGATTCAATTGGGTAAAGATGGAGATATATTCCGGCTTGGAAAATAGATACGAGGGATGAACTATGAAGAGAAGATGTCTGAATTGTATGAAAGAATTTGGAATACCAGAAGGACAGGAGCAGAATCATTTTGCTTGCCCTTTTTGTGGATATAGAGAGGGGACTCCTCCGAAGGAGATAACATATCTGTATCCGGGAACGATATTGCAAAATCGTTATATCATCGGAACCACGCTCGGAGCAGGTGGATTTGGAATTACATATAAAGCATGGGATACAACGTTAGAGATGGTTGTGGCAATCAAGGAATATTATCCGGCAGGTATGGTACAACGTGTGCCGGGAGATCCAAATCTGATCGTGTATGGAGGCAGACATCAGGAAGAATTTTATTCCAATTTGGAGCGTTTCCTGGAGGAAGCACGTAAGATGGCAATATTTGAAAAAAGTAAAAATATTGTCCATGTTGAAAATCACTTTGAAGCAAATAATACGGCATATATAGTCATGGAATTTCTTGATGGAATTTCCGTAAAGGAATTTATGAAACAGGAAGGCGGCAAGCTGGATATGGAAACAGCGTTAGAAATTGCATTCGCTGTTTCAGAAGCATTGCAGGAGATTCATGATGCATCGATCCTGCACCGGGATATCAGTCCGGATAATGTATTTTTGTGTGAGGGAAACAAAGTTAAGGTTCTGGATTTTGGAGCTGCAAGATTATCGGATACAGAGAAAGAAGTGACGCGCTCGATTATTTTGAAACCGGGATTTGCACCGCCGGAACAATATCAGACAAAAAGTAAGCAGGGACCATGGACGGATATATATGCGCTGTCTGCGATGTTGTATTACTGCATAACCGGTGTGATGCCAGACGAGAGTACAAATCGGAAGATAGAGGATACGGTTGTTGCTCCGAAAGAATTAGATCCGTCAATACCGGATTATATCAGCGATACGATTATGCGTGGAATGGCAGTCAATGAGGCGCTGCGGTTTCAGAATATTGGTGAGTTTCAGAAAGCACTTTTAAAAGAAAAAAAGGTTGTTGACGATAAAACAGAGCTGAAAAAAAGAAAGAGAAGACGTGTGTTTACGATAGCAGCTGCGGTTCTTTTGCTGGCAGTCGGAGGGTTCGCGGCATGGCGTATCTATGACAGCAAGGATCCGGTCCTGAATCCGGCGACGATCACAGTCTGGGTTGCATATTCCGGAGATGAGGATGCGGATTCAGCGAAACAAATGATGGAAGATATGTCGGATATGTTCCAAAGTGATCAGGCTGCCGTAACAGTTTCCGTAGAAGCAATTCCAGAGGAACAATATGCTGACAGACTGGAACAGGCAAAGGCAGATGGAACGATGCCAACAGTATATCAGGCGGAGTATGCATCAGAGGAGATACAGAAGTCGGCTGCATCTGTAAAACCGGTTTATAACAGTATGGATAACCTGTCGGATTATTATTTCTTGAAATCATATAAAAAGAAGTTGATAGAGGAAAAAGAGGTTCCACTTGGGTTCAATATTCCGGTCGTGTATGTGCGCCGGTCGGATACGGTGGATGCATCTTCTTTTGAACTGAGTCGAATATCAGACATACAGGAATCACAGTATTATATGGATTCTGCATATGCAGATATGCTGATCAACACTTTGGGAGGTAGTTATCATTATGAAAATGGTCTGGCTATGGATAATGCCGCAAAGGAACTGATACAGGATGTAGTGAAACATACGAAAAGCAATATAAAACTTGAAAATAGTGAAAAGGCGATGGATGGGTTTGCGAATGGAACGGTTTCTTATTATCTGGCATCTGTGCGGGAATTGCAGACATTTAATAAAAATGTAGTTGGATTGTATGAGATGCGGTCGATTCAGTCAAATACCTTGTGTGGACGATTCACGGATGCGTACAGCATCAGTGGAAGTGCCAGTAAAGAGGAGATTGCGGCAGCTAGAGTCTGGCTTCGGTACATGCTGGAGGAGGGACCGCAGAAGACCTATCATCTGGTGCATCGACATGCGATACCACTGCAGAAAGATGCATACAGAGTATATGTGGATAATAACAGTAAGCTAAGTTTGATTGATGGATATTTAGATAATCTGAAATTTTATCCGGAGAATGAGAAAAAGCTTGAAACACTGACGGCGGATTTGTGGAAGCAGGTTGTGCTAAAGCGAACAAAAACCATTGACGAATGGTGTGAGGAACAAAAATAAAGGGAGATATCGATATGGCTGATAAGTTATGTATGGGTTGTATGGAAACCTACAATGATAAATATGATGTTTGTCCACATTGTGGTTATGTGGATGGAACAGCACCGAAAGAAGCATATCATTTGATACCAGGTACTGTGATTGAGGGACGATATATCGTAGGCAAGGTAATTGGAAATGGTGGATTCGGTGTGACTTATATTGGCTATGATCCGGTATTAAACCAGAAGATTGCAATCAAGGAGTATCTGCCGGGAGAATTTTCAACCAGAGCTATGGGCTCTCCGGATGTGACAGTTTTCTCCGGAGAGAAAGAAGAACAGTTTGCAAGTGGAATTATAAAGTTTGTTGAAGAAGCAAGACGGCTTGCAAAATTCAAACATACGCCGGGAATCGTGGACATTCACGATAGTTTTCAGGCGAATCACACGGCGTATATCATTATGGAATATATTGATGGAGAGACGTTGAAAGAAAAACTGGAACGGGAAGGTAGGATTCCGGTTGATGAAGCACTGAATATTATGATGCCAGTGATAGGGGCATTAAAAGAAGTGCACAAAGAGGGGATTTTACACCGGGATATTTCTCCGGATAATATCATGATCTCGAAGACTGGTGAAGTGAAGATCATTGATTTTGGTGCGGCACGATTTGCAACAACAACGCATAGTCGTAGTTTGTCTGTGCTTGTAAAGCCAGGGTATGCGCCAGAAGAACAGTATCGGAGCCGCGGGGATCAGGGAACATGGACGGATGTGTATGCCTGTGCGGCAACGTTATATAAGATGATTACGGGTGTGACGCCGGAGGATGCGATGGAACGCCGTAACAAAGATACATTGCTTCCACCATCCAAACTGGGAATTAAGATCCCGAAGAACAAAGAGAATGCGATTATGAATGCTTTGAATATTCGCATCGAGGATCGTACACAGACGGCAGATGATCTGGAAGCGGATTTGTTCAGTGACCAGGCTGTCAAGCGGAACAAGATTCATTTAAAGAAGATGGATATTGGTAAATGGCCGATTTGGCTGAAAATTACATCAGGCGTGGCGGCCGCTGCAGTGTGTGTATTTATTGTATTGCTGGTGACGGGCGTTATTAAGTTTGCTGATTTGTTCCACTCGAACCGGGGGCAGTTGGAAAATGGATATGTATATGCACCGGAAGTAGTAAACATTGCTCTGGCAGAGGCGGAAAAGACGGTCGGTGATGCCAATCTGATCACACAGATTACTGATAAGCAGCATTCCGATGAGATTGCAGAGGATATGGTGTTACAGCAGAATATTCCATCTGGAACAGTTGTACAGGAAAAAACGGTAATGGAACTGGTAGTAAGTGCCGGATATGAGAACAACGATGGGGAAGGTGAAGGTGATGTGAACACGCTCTCCGAACTGGAGAATCGAATCGACGAGCGGAGTCACGAAGAACTGCTCCGAAACGGGCACTTCTACTCGTTAGACATAGGAAAGACAGTTACCGTCGTTTCGAGTGACTGTGATGCTCTCAAGCGTCGAGATGGAGAATGACTCGGTGCGATCCATCAGGAGACAGCTCACGACCGTGTCGTCGCTTCCCAGCTGGATTGTCTTCAGAATGAGCGTGTCCGGACGAATCACGCCCATGTGGAGTCCCTTAGTTTGCACGAGCTTGCCATCCTTCTCCGAGAGCGCCTTCTTTCCCGGAAGACACACCAGCATGCCTTCGCTGAACGGCTTGAACTCGAACGTGGCGAGGTTTCCAGCCGTTGCAATCACGCTGAACACAAGCTTGTTGGCTCGCAGAGCGGTCGTGGAGAGGATCAGCGAATTGGATAGCGTGCTGCTGATGATATCCGATAGACTCCACTGCAGCATGTAGCGCGAGTTGGGGTTGAGACGGTTCACGTAGTACTTGGTGGGCGGCTGGTGGGGCTGCAGTTCCAGAATGCCCGAGGAAACCACCTCTCCCAGCGTGTTGCGGAGAATGCAGGTGAGCTGGCTGACCATGGTGACGTTCTCCGCGATGACGACGATGTAAGTGTCGAACACGTCGTAGTGGAGGCTCACCTGGGGACGCGGCTGCGAATAATAGACCGTCGACGCAGAGAGGACACGGTCGCACATGGTGAAACCGGCCTCGAATTTCATCTCGATCTCGTGATACGTGTTCATTGTATCGATGGGAACCAGAACCGAGTTCATGTGCAGACACGACTGCTCGCCACTACAGACCTCGGATAGTGCCGAACTCCTCCAGGGCGAAGAGCGCAGCTCGGCGAGAGACGACTTGTGTCGCTTGCGAACAAGAACCGTCTGCAGAAAGAAGAAAGGGTCCGAGGTCTGGATGAACCAAGAGAGCCGGATGGACTTGGTGGAGACGGCTGTCACAGAGAGAACCGGCTTCCAGGGGATGCAGGGAGTGGATGACTTGATGAAGAGCGGAGGCGACCAGTGGTGGAAGGCTCCGGTCTCTCCCTTAGTCAGTAGTTCAACGGAGATGGAATAGGAGCAGTCGATTCGGAGTCCGCTGCGAATCGTGTAGTGGCCGACAGTGTTTGCTCTGCACTCGTTCACCAAGGTCATACAGGAGAATCGGAGCGAAAACTCGGTGTGCGAGGGACATTCTTCCATCGATGTCACATGGATGTTGAAGTCGGGAAGAGTTTCCGTTCGGCAGGGCGGATAAACGAATCCAATGAACACGATCATTCCGCCCTTCTTGTCCTGTTTGATCTTTTCCAGGAAGGGAGCGGCCATGGTCTGACAGATGTTTGTGAGCTGCATCGACCGAACGATGCAGAGATTGGAAACGAACTCGATATCGTTCATGGAGTACGTCTTCAGAATCACGTCATATAACCGCAGCGGGTTGTAGTGGCTGATCCGAGCCTCTCTCTCTCCATTCCAGAGCTCCTCGTTGGACTGTGGGAACAGCTCCACCGTCATTCGCGTCACGTTGTCCCCGCCGTTGTACACAAAGTGGGTGGTGTCGATTGAAATGTCGCTGCTGAGAAACACGTCGCAGTTTACCGGCATGCAGTGGTCTTCAACAACAGACCAATTACCGCCAGGGAGACAGTGGACGCGGACGTATCCCGAGAGAGGCAGCGAGCACGGCCACGTATAATGCGTTCCCTCAAGCGACTCCTTCACCTCGTGACCAGCGATCGTGATGGCTGGACAGTAATGGACCGAGCACTCAAAGACGGGAAGCATCCATCGTCCGAAGCGGTCACAGCGACGGAGAATGTGTCCGTTGTAGCCAGCGGGACAGGGAAGATACGTGTACTGGTTGCTCTGTCCCTTGGGCCAGTGATTTCCATCACTATCGTCTTCCTCCGGACAGACGCAGTTGTGAAACTCGATGGGGTCCCACACGCCGTTCATCGCACAATGTCGTGTGAAGGCGATATCTTTTTCATTCAAACAGTACTTGGTCTGAACTCCGTCAGCCGCC
>OLNF01003544.1_pt1 | contig 11262 bp, 7 predicted proteins | sample 1673061 | NCBI WGS metagenome assembly OLNF01 (sample SAMEA3136751, study PRJEB25190) | human gut metagenome | reverse complement strand
GCATTTTTGCGGAATGCACGGCAGCTTGTCAAGCGGGCAATTTTAATTTCTAAAATTTTCGATGATAATTTAATAATTTGCTTGTACACTTCCCGTCCGCAGGACGCATTTTATGCTTACAGGAGGATTCATCGTATGTCCACATTTGAACTGACCGATCCCGGCACGAGTGTTGTCAATATTAAAGTCGTTGGTGTCGGCGGCGGCGGAAACAACGCCGTCAACCGCATGATCGAGGCTAATGTCAAGGGTGTTGAATTTATCGCAGTCAACACCGATCTGCAGGCGCTTTCCAATTCCAGCGCCGCAACCAAGATCAATATCGGCGATAAAACCACAAAGGGCATGGGCGCCGGCGCAAATCCGCAGGCAGGCGCACAGGCAGCGGAAGAGAGTGCCGAGGATATCCGCAAAGCCATTGAGGGCGCGGATATGATTTTTATCACCACTGGTATGGGCGGCGGGACAGGCACCGGTGCCGCGCCCGTAGTCGCAAAAATTGCAAAAGACATGGGCATTTTGACGGTCGCCATCGTCACAAAGCCGTTTAATTTTGAAGGCAAGCGCCGTATGCGCCTTGCGGAAGAGGGCATTGCAGAGCTGCAGAAATATGTCGATTCTCTTGTCATCATCCCCAACGAGCGCCTGCGCGCCGCTTCCGAAACGAATGTTACCCTGCTCAACGCCTTCCTGATTGCAGATGATGTGCTGCGCCGCGGTGTGCAGAGCATTTCCGAGCTGATCAACGTTCCCGGCCTGATCAATCTCGATTTTGCCGATGTCACCACCGTAATGAGGGATGCAGGGCTTGCGCACATGGGCGTCGGCAATGCAAGCGGCAAGGACAAAGCCGAAAAGGCTGCCAAGGAGGCTGCCGAAAAGGGCGAGGCAGCGCCTGCGCCCAAGGCAGCCGAGCCGATCAACGATACCCATCCGCTGTGGCTGAAAAATCCCCGCGACTGCACCGAGGAAGAATATAAGGATACCTACCGCAAGCTGTTCCACACCTTTGAGGAGCCGCTGTTCTGGATTCACCTGAACGTGGACTATCCCTTCAACCTCAAGGGCATCCTGTACTTCCCCCGCATCCGCAAGGATTTCGGCGGTCAGGAGGGGCAGATCAAGCTGTTCAACCGGCAGGTGTTCGTGGCCGATAACATCAAGGAGATCATCCCGGAGTTCCTGCTGCTGCTGCGCGGCGTGCTGGATTGCCCCGATCTGCCGCTGAACGTCAGCCGCAGCTTCCTGCAAAACGACGGGTATGTCAGAAAGCTCTCCGCCCACATCACCAAGAAGGTGGCGGACAAGCTCAACAGCCTGATGAACACCGAGCGCGAAAAGTACCAGACCTACTGGGACGATATCCATCCCTTCGTCAAGTACGGCTGCATCCGCGACGCTAAGTTCCACGAGGCCGTCAAGGGCAGCATCCTGTTCAAGACCACCGCGGGCGAATATCTGACGCTGGCGGAATACCGCGCCCGTAACGAAGGCAAGACCGAAAAGAAGGTTTATTACACCACGGATGCCGCGCGCCAGGCTGCGTCGGTGGCGCTGTACACCGCGCGCAATATCGACGTGGTGGTGATGGATTCCATCATCGATATCAGCTTCATGCAGCACATGGAGCAGCAGGAGGACGCGGACGGTCTGACCTTCGCCCGCGTGGACGCCGATGTGGACGGCCTGGTGGATAAGGATGCCGAAAACAGCGAGCTGGCGCTGGAGCCGCTGGAGAAGCTGTTCCGTGATGCGCTGGGCGACGAGCAGCTGAAGGTCAAGCTGCAGCCCCTGGCTGACGGCGATCTGCCGCTGATGCTGCTGGAGGATGAGCAGATGCGCCGTTACCGCGAGATGGCAGCCATGTACGGCGATAACTTCAAGCTGCCCGAGCGCGCTGAGGTGGTGCTTAACAGCAAGTGCGAGGCCATCCGTGCGCTGGCTGCGGTGAAGGATCCCGAGCTGCAAAAGCTGCTGGCCAAGCAGTATTTCGATATTGCCCGCATGTCCACCCGCCCGCTGGAAAACGAGGAGCTGAGCGCTTTCATTCGTCAAAGCTATCAGCTGGCTGCGCGCCTGGCGGAAAAAGAGGACTAACCCTGCCTTGTAACCTATCATAACGCAACGCCCGGAGGAATTTCCTCCGGGCGTTGCGTTTGTTATATCGTTCTTATACTTATAGTGTCCGAAGACGCTGCACCAGCCGCTCGGCCACGGGCAGCATTTCGTCCAGCTTGACAATTTCCATGCTGCCGTAGTCCATATCCAGCACGCGCTCCCACAGGAAGCGCGCGGCCTCTACCGTCTCGCGGAAAGCCTGGGCCGCGCCTATGCCCTCCCGTACGCAGCGGGACAGCGTTTCGCAGATTTCATCGTACATGGCGATGTGAATTTCAAATACCAGGTCTTCCAGTCCAGGCCGGGCAATATGCGCCTGCCCGGTTTCGCCCAGGATCATCAGCAGGTTTTCGATTTCGGGCTTTACCAGCTCACGCTGAGCGCCGCGCAGCGCGCCCTCCATCACCGCGCATTCGCCGCGGGAGCGCAGGCGAAGCAGCATGAACAGAAAATCCTCCTCCTCCGGCCGGAAGGGCTGCGTGCAGCGCAGCAGCACGTTCAGCCGCTCGCGCGTGCTGGTGACGCGCGTTTTCTTGTATGCGTCAAACCACAGCCGCACCTTTTCCTCGCAGATGGCGGTCAGCACGGACAGCTTGGAATCAAAGTAGTGATAAAAGCTGCCCTTGCTGCATTGCAGCTCGGCCAGAATATCGTCCACCGTGGTTTCCAGATAGCCCTTGGCGCTGAACAGCCTTTCGGAGGCTTCGATGATGGATTGCCGGCGCACTTCGCCCTTGCGCATGTGCCTCGCTCCTTTCGACGCTGCTTGTGTAGGATCAGTAGTTGTACTCGTCGATCTGGGAATACGCGCGATAGGTGGAGGTGCGCAGCAAATCGCGCCGTACCTCCACGCCGTTCTGGTAATAAACGCGGTAGGTCTTGTACACGTAGCCGGCGCGCGCATTGCGGACGGTTTTTTTTTCGTCAGAGGCCAGGCTGGTGTTCAGGCGAAGCTCAATTTCGGTCGGCGCAGGGGTGGTGGATACCAGCTCGGTCTGCAGATCGATGCTGATGCCGTCCTTGAAAGCCACGCCGTAGATTTCCACCGTGCACTTGCAATCCTTGTTGTAGTTGCTGCCCGTTACATAGGCCACAATGAAAATAGGATAGTCGCTGGTGTTCTTGAATTTAAGGTCGAGGCTCTGCTCCAGCGACTGATAGCTTTGCCAGTCCACCGTCGCGTCGCGGCCGGGAGCCACGTAGGTGCTGGGCCAGGCATGCGGGCTGGAATAGACGATTTCCATGTTGGCCATGGCTGCGGCGTTAAACAGCGTACTGGATACCTGACATACGCCGCCGCCCACTTCCTCCACGCTTGCGCCCTGGGCAATCGCGCCGGCGGGCAGATAGCCCTTATCCACCGTGCGGCGGCCCGTGGTGCTGTTAAAGGAGAAGGTTTTGCCGCTTTCCACCGTGCCGGTCACGGCGGCACAGGCCAACTCGATGTTCTTGGTGCGGTTGTAGCCCTTGAGGTTGCCGGTGGAGGTGGTGTAGCTGGAAATCAGGCCGAAGCTCTGGTTCAGCTGCGCCACGGTGACATTGGGCTGGGTCTTTTTGGTGGTTAGGGTGACGGCGCTGTAATTGCGCGCGTCCATGCGGGAGATAATGGCGTTGTAAATCTCCTCGCTGTCGATTTCCTGCCCCACCTGCTCGGGCATAAACTGAAAGCTGCGGCTGGAAAAATCAAACTGATAAATGCTTGCGTCCTGCGCTTTGACGTTCACACGCTCGGCCAGCGTTTCGGCCAGCGCGCGCACGGTGGATTTATCATAGGTGATTTGGGTGTACAGGTACGCGCCCTCCTGCCCGGCGGAGGAAACCTGCTGATACCGCGCCTCAAAGGGAGTGCCGCTGCTGCTTAGCGTATCGAGCATGCCCTGGCGGCCGATGGCGTAGGCCTCGTCCAGCACCGCGTCGATATTGCGCGTCAGGGGCAGCTGCTCTTGGGTGATCGTCCAGGTTTTGCCGTCGATGATCACGGACAGCGAAAACTGCTGATCGCTATAGGCGGCGTTCTGCGTCAGCGCCTGGCGCGCCTGATCGCGCGTCATGCCGCCCAGGTGCACGCCGTCCACATGCACGCCGTGATAAAAGGTATCCTGGCTGAGGGCTGCCACCTTTTCACGGAAGGCGGGATAGTGGCTGGAGTACAGCGACGAAACCGAGAACCCGCCGATGATCAGCAGCGCGATGCAGCCGATTACCACCAGCAGCCACAGCCCATCGTGCGAGCGGCGGCGCGGCGGCGGGGTTTCACCGTAATCGCCGCCCTGATCGCGCGGGGGATAGTAAGGCGGCTGCGGGGGCGTGTTGTTTTGCGCAAAGCGCGGTGTATACTGCGGATATACCGGCGCGGTGGGCTGCTGATAAGGCGGCTGCGCGCTGCTGGCATAGGGCTGATAGCGGCTCTGCTGCGGGGGGGTATAGGATGCGCTGGCAGCATAGGACTGCTGCTGGGCGGGCTGAACGGGGGTGGAGGAGGCCGGGTACTCCGGATATTCGGGGTACTGTGCGCGCGGCGCGGCATACTGCGCCGGGGCGCTATCCTGGGGATAGGATGGGCGGGCGGTATCGTCGGGATACTGCACGCGGGGTGTATCGTCGGGATATTGCGGTCGGCGCACGCCGTCCTGCTGCGCTGCATGGCGCTGGGAGCGGCGCTGGCGCGGGGGCTGCTGCATGGCGTTCTCCTCCTCTCCGTAAAAATAAACCTTGGTATGTTTTTCATTATACCATATCCGCGCCGGCTGTCAACGCGCGCTTTTGCGGAAAATTGTAAAATCCATGCTTAGGCGGCCTCGGACTGCTGGGCGGAGAGCGCGTCGCTCTGCTGCAGCATCCAGTCGATGAATACGCCGTAGCCCTGCGTGGGATCGCTGACGAACACGTGTGTGACCGCCCCGACGATGCGCCCATCCTGCAGGATGGGGCTGCCGCTCATGCCCTGCACGATGCCGCCGGTGGATGACAGCAGCCGCTCGTCGATCACGCGCAGCACCATGGATTTGGGCGCGGCGGCACTCTGACGGGATACCTGGGTGATCTCGATGGCGTATTCGCAGGCTTCCTGCCCGGCGATGGTGGATAGAATCGTGGCTGCGCCCGTGTGCACCTGTCCGCGGGAGGCCGTGGGCAGGCCCTCGGGATACAGTGCGCTTGCGGCGGGCGCCTCCAGCCGCCCATAGATGCCCAGCGCCGTGTTGACCTGCACCGTGCCCAGCGTGACCTGCTCGCGCAGGAAGGAGCCGCGCAGCTCGCCCGGCGCGCCGCGCTGGCCGCGGCGGACGTCCACGATTTCGGCCTGCATCAGCGCGCCCTCCCGCACAGGCAGCAGGCTGCCGGTATCGGAATCGGTGATCGCGTGGCCCAGCGCGCCGTAAGCGCCCGTGGCGGGATCATAATAGGTCAGCGTGCCCACGCCCGCCGTGCTGTCGCGTACCCATACGCCCAGCCGCCAGGCGCGGCTGCTTTCATCATAGCGTGGAGTGAGCAGCAGGTCGTTTTCCTGCCCGCCGCGCGATATGCGCAGCGACAGCGGCTGCCCCTGGGCGGCGTTGACGGCCTCGGTCAGCATGGCGCTTTCCAGCAGCGGCACGCCGTTGACGGATAGGATCATATCGCCCTCGCGCAGGGAATCGCGGCCGTTATCGCCCGCGCCCACCACCAATACGCCCTGCGTGCGGATGGCTACGCCGATAGCCTGCCCGCCGGGAATGAGCACGCGGGGGGCGGAGTCGCGGCTTTTTTCATTGCCTGCGCCGAAAAACTGCGGCCATTGCAGCGTAATGACGGGGCGCGCCCGGCCTCCAAGCCGCTGATCCTGCGAGGAGGAGGCGCTGGCCGCGCTGTTCATGGGCCAGGCGCAAAGAAGCGCCGAGCCAATCGCCACGGCGATGGCCAGGGCCTTGCGCGCGGCGCTGATCCTGCCTTTTTTCATGATGATATCTCCATCCTTTCCTGCGGGCAGTTTGCGCGCATCTGCCGCCGCGCATGCGGGGGAAAGATTGGCTTACCAAATGATGTCAGAAAAATGACCGGGCCGCCCGGCGCGTTGACAAATATTTTTTGACCATGCTACAATGACACGGATTGCCTGAAAAGGATGCATTTGCCTGAAAGGGGCGGATTATATGCCACAAAAGATTGTGTTGGTTGTCGGAGCCTCCTCGGGTTTGGGCAGCGCGGCGGCGCAATGCCTGGCCGCGGACGGCCATATCGTATACGCCGCGGCGCGCTCCTTTGCCAATGGGGCGGAGCCGCCCACGGGCTGTCGCGCGCTGGCGCTGGACGTAAGCGCTGCGGACAGCGTGCATGCGGCGGTGGATACCGTGCTGCGCGAACAGGGGCGCGTCGACGCGCTGGTGTGCTGCGCGGCCAGCTTTACCATGTCGCCCATGGAGGAATTGCCCATCGATATCCTGGCCGATATGATGAACGTCAATTTTCTGGGCATGGCGCGCTGCGTACAGGCTGTAATGCCCGCCATGCGCGCGCAGAAAAGCGGCCATATCGTGCTGTTTTCCTCGCTCAACGGCCTGTTTTCTATCCCGTTCCAGGGCGCGTACAGCGCCACCAAGCACGCGGTGGAGGCTTATGGCGAGGCGTTGGCGCAGGAAACGCTGGGCATGGGAATCCATGTGACGGTGGTGGAGCCGGGTGACTGCCGCGGCGGTTCGCAGAAGTATCGCCGTGTGTATCTGAATGAAAACTCGCCCTACGCCGCAGCATTCGAGCACGGAACGGCCAAAATCCACCATGACGAAACCAACGGCCTGCCGCCCGAGCGCGTGGGGCATGCGGTGGCCAAGGCGGTCGGAAAGAAGAACCCGCCCGCGCGACTGGTGGTGGCCTCGCTGGATCAGCGCAGCGCCATCTGGATGCACAGGTTCCTGCCCCGCAAGCTGTTTAATCGTATTGTTGCCGCTTACTATCGCTGAAAATGACCGACCGATAAAAAAGGAGAAAGTATGCCGACGTCCCGCGATCAGAAATGCGCCCTGCTGCGCAAAAACCTGTGTTTCGAGAACTTTTTTGAAACGCTGTGCGTAGACCGCGATCAGACCGCCGCCATCTGGCTGGAAAACGATCGTGAGCAAAGCTATAATTATGAAGAATTCCACGCCCGCGCCCTGCAGGCTGCCGCGCGCATTGACGATGCGCGCCTGGGCCGCCGCGACGGCTGGGTGGGCCTGTGCCTGGAAACCTGCGTGGATTGGCCCATCCTGTTCTGGGGTCTGCTGGCGGCGGGCAGAAAGCCGCTGCTGCTGGATCCCACCCTCAGCGACGCGGGGCTGACCCACCTGCTTTCCCAGGCGGGGGCCGGCGCGGTGATCATCGGCAAGCGCCGCGACGCGCTGCCTGAAATTGCCCAGCGCCTGCCGGGCGAATTGACCTCGGGCGCGTACAGCAAGGATTTCAAGCCCTGCTGGGCCGACCGCATCGCCCTGTGCACCTCGGGCACCACGGCCACCTCGCGCGTGTACGTATACGATGGCCGGGCCATCTGCCTGCAGGCCATCGCCTTTATTGAGCAGCAGCGCGGCCGCTGCATGACCAACGAAAAATACGGCCGCGAGCGCACGCTGTGCTTCCTGCCGCTCAACCACATCTTCGGCCTGATGACCAACATGATTCCTACCGCGCTGGAGGGCAATCCGCAGGTTTATCTGCATGACCGCGCGCCGGAAACCATCCTGAAGACCTGCCGCATCTGCAAGGTGGAGCTGATCATGGCCGTGCCGCTGCTGATCAACGGCCTGTCCTCCGCCCTGCAGAAGAAGGTATCCAAGCTGTCCGCGCCCAAGCGCCGCGCCTTCCGCGCGCTGCAGAATACCTCCATCGCCATCCAGACCGCATGGCCCGAGGGCGGCATGTGGATTGCCAAGCATGTGCTGTTCAAATCCGTCAACGCGCAGCTGTTCGGCCCAACGCTGCGGCAGATCGCCCTGGGCGGCGCAAACGCCCCGCAGGAGCATCTGCGCAATATCGCGGCGCTGGGCTACTGCGTGTCCTTCGGCTACGGCATGACCGAAACCGCCGTGACGGCCTATGACGGCGCGGTGGATATGAAGGCCCGCCTGTCCGGGTGCTCGGGCAAGCTGCTGCCCATCGCGCACGCGAAAATTGCGGAGACCGGTGAGCTGATCGTGGGCTGCGAGGCCATTCATATCGGTCAGCTGCGCGACGGCAAGCTGATCCCGCCTGATCTGGACGAGAACGGCATGTTCCATACCGGCGATATCGTGCGCTTTGACGAAAAGCAGCGCCTGCACATCGAGGGCCGCATCAAGGATGTGATCATCGGCGCGTCGGGCGAAAACATCTATCCTGATGAGATTGAAAACGCCTTTACCGGCATTCCGGGCGTTGATATGATGACCGTGCTGGGCACGGGCGATAAGGGCCGCGAGCAGGTGACGCTGGTGCTGACCCTGGGCGAGGGCATGCGCGACGCTGCCCTGCGCGCGCAGATCAAGGCCGATGTGGAGCAGCGCAACCGCACCCTGCCCGCGCCCAAGCAGGCGCGTCTGGTGCTGTGCACGGCCGAAAAGCTGCCGCTTTCGGGCAGCATGAAGGTAAAGCGTGTGGAGCTGCGCCAGCGCATCGAAAAGGGCGAATTCCCCTGCGAAGCGCTCACGGGCAGCGCGCCCGCGCCCAGGCAGACTGCTGCTGCGGCTCCCGCTCCAAAGGCGCAGGATATGCTGGCCGACCTGCCGGGACAGGATGATATTGAAAAGCAGGTGGCGGCTTTCTTTGCCGATGCGCTGTCCATCAGCGAGCCGGTAGCGCCCACCGCGCACTTCGTCGACGATCTGGGCGGGGACAGCCTGCAAATGCTGTCCGTGATGCTCAAAATTGAGGAAGCCTATGGCGTGCTGCTGACCGAGGATGAGATTGCCGGCTGCACCTGCGCCCGCGATGTGGCCCGCGTGATCCGCGCGCGGCTGCACGGCGATCTGCCTGCCCAGACCCTCGCTCCCGAGGCGGGCAAGGTCAAGCGTATTACCCGCATCGAGGATACCCCGGAGTATGCCGCCTTGCAGGAGCGCTTCCGCGCCATACACGGCGAGAATCCCTACTTTGTGTGCCATGAGTCCCCGCTGATGGATACCTCCGTGATGGACGGCCACGAGGTGCTCAACTTTGGCTCCTATAACTACGCGGGCATGTCCGGCCGTCCCGAGACCGTCAACGCGGCCATCGAGGCCACCAGGAAGTACGGCACGTCGGCCAGCGGCAGCCGTCTGCTGGGCGGCGAAAAGAAGCTGCACGAGCAGCTGGAAGCCGCCATTGCCGAGTGGAAGCATACCGAAGACGCGCTGGTGCTGGTATCGGGCCACGCCACCAATGTGACCTTTGTGGGCAACTTCTGCGGCAAGGGCGATCTGATTGTATACGACGCGCTGGCGCATAACTCCATCCACGAGGGCTGCCGCATGAGCGACGCGCTGTCCAAGGCCTTCCCGCACAACGACGTGGCCGCGCTGGAAAGCATCCTGCGCGCGCAGCGCGATAAGTTTGCCAAGGTGCTGATTGTGTGCGAGGGCGCGTACAGCATGGACGGCGACGTGGCTCCTGTGCCCGAATATGTGCGGCTGAAAAAGCAGTATGGCTGCTTCCTGATGGTGGACGAGGCGCACTCTGCGGGCGTGCTGGGCGCTACCGGCGCGGGCGTGGACGAGTTCTTCGGCCTGGCGGGCGACGATATCGATATCAAGATGGGCACGCTGAGCAAGGGTCTGGGCACCTGCGGCGGCTATCTGGCGGGCAAAAAGGCGCTGATTGAATATCTGCGCTACACGCTGCCGGGCTTTGTATTCTCGGTGGGCATGGCGCCGCCGCTGGCCGGCGCGGCGCTGGAAGCCGTGCGCCTGCTGCGCAGCGATCCTACCATCATGCAGCGCTTGCAGCGCAATATCAAGCTGTTTGTGTCCGAGGCGCATAAGCGCGGGCTGGATACCTGCCTGGCGGGCGATTCGGCCATCATTCCCATCCTGATCGGCAATGATTCGGATGCGTTTGAGCTGTCTGTGGCGCTGGGGCACAAGGGCGTGTTTGTTCCCCCGGCGGTGTACCCGGCCGTGCCGCGCAACAGCGCGCGCCTGCGCTTCTGCGTGATCAGCGAGCACAAGCCCGAGCAGATCATCCAAGCCCTGGATACCCTGATGGAAACGGCGGATGAGATGGGCATCAACATCCGCAAACGCGAGGAAAAATAAGCCATTGGCGCCGGAATGGGCAGAAGCTGCCCCGGCGCCTGTTTTTCCGTTGTATTCTGCGCGCAAAACGGTTGACAGCGCGGACGCGCTATTTTATAATCTGGCTATCAAGATGAAAGGGAGGCGGCCGTCATGACGCAGCAGATGCAGCACAGTTTCCGGTCGGCTTCCTGCAACGCGCTTTCGGCACGCTATGTTGGCGTGTCTTCTTTATATTACTGCTATTATTACTATTATTATGCCCAAATAGCCTGTCTGAAAAGAAGCGCGTGAGGATACCGGCGCGGCCGGACATTCCGATTCAAGCGGCGGCTCCCTTTCAGACAGGGGGGCCGCTTTTTGATAATTAACTTTTACAGGAGGAACCTACGATGAAAAAGGTATGCGCGATTGTGATGGCTTTGTGTCTGCTGCTGGCGGGGCTGTGCCCGGCTCTGGCGGAGGATAAGACCTATAGAATCGGTATCTGTCAGCTGGCTCCGCACCCGGCGCTGGATGCAGCCACCCAGGGCTTCCGTGATTTCCTGACCGAAAAGCTGGGCGACAAGGTAGTCTTTGACGAACAGAACGCGGCTGGCGAAGCGGCCACCTGCATGCAGATCATGAACTCCTTTATCTCCGAGGATGTCGACTTGATCATGGCCAACGCTACCGCTTCGCTGCAGGCGGCGCAGAGCGCTACGGGCGATATCCCGATTCTGGGCACGGCGGTGACGGATTATGGCGTGGCGCTGGATCTGACCTGCGTGGACGGTAAGACGGGGGTAAATATCTCCGGCACGTCCGACCTGGCTCCGCTGGATCAGCAGGCGGCGATGATCAAGGAGCTGTTCCCTGAAGCCAAGGAAGTCGGCCTGATGTACTGCTCCAGCGAAGCCAACTCGGCCTACCAGATTGAAGTGATGACGCAGGAGCTGACCAAGCT
>OLNF01003543.1_pt1 | contig 11263 bp, 13 predicted proteins | sample 1673061 | NCBI WGS metagenome assembly OLNF01 (sample SAMEA3136751, study PRJEB25190) | human gut metagenome | reverse complement strand
GCAAATTATTGTAGTTCTGAAAGACGAAGCCGATATAGCGGCGGCGGAACTTTGTTCGCAGTTCCTCGTCCATGGTCTCCAGATGATGCTTGCCCCGGACGATGATTTCCCCTTTGGTGGGCGGCTCCAGTCCTGCCAACATATTCAGAAGGGTCGATTTTCCGGAACCGCTGCGGCCCGCAATGCAGACGAATTCACCCTGCAGCACAGATACGTCCACGCCATCCAAAGCGCGGACAGTGTTTCCGCCTACGGTATAGTATTTTTTTAGACCCACCGTTTTTATAATGGCCTTTCGCTCACTCATAGTTCTCTCTGTTCTCTCCCGCTCATCTCGAATGGAGAAGTGCATTCAGGTGTCAATTACTACTGTTCTTCGCGTCCTCGGCGCCATCCATCTTTGCGCCCAAGTCGTCACCCATATTACAAGTGTATTTCCATTCGATTACATCTCCGGCTTTGACGCGAAACGTGCCGCAGCCGTAGTTTGGATACCATCCATTAACACAATACATCCAGCCGCTCCAGCGACCGCCATCAAACTCATAAAGATTATTGATACCCTCTACATAATATTGGCTTGACGTGCTGCCGGTAAATTCCATTTGAATCTTATATTTTTTGCACACACGGTTAAGGATATCGAAAGCCGTGTCACCCGTCTCAATTTCCACTGTGGTTACATCCAGAATACAGCCAGAAACAGGGACGATGCCCGCCCACTTACTCTCCAGATGCATACCATTTTTTACTGCCGTATCGCAGCGGATGGTGATGGTGGCGGTATCTTTCTTACTATCCTGTTTCTGATCCGGTGTAGGGGTGGGAGTATTGCTATCTTCAGCTTTCTGGTCGTTTTTCTTACCGTCGTTCTTCTTGCCGCCGGAATCTGGCGTTGTGATATTTGCAGGCTCCTCGTCAGGCGTAGTAGGAGTGGCCTGATCTGCCTTGTTGCTCTTGTTGCCTTCCGGTGCATCCGAAGATCCCTGAGAGTAGAAATCTGCCACACTATCAGGCTTGCTTTGGGACGGAGTGGTCGATGTATCCTTTTTACCGAAGCTGAAAGCATCCGTGATCCAGGAATACCACGGCTTTTCTTCTTCCGGCTGATTGGTGTCCTCGCCTACATAGTCCAAATCTAATCCACCGTTGCTGCCGCTGCCGCTTCCACTCTGGCCGCAGGCGCACAGGCTCAGCAGCATCATAAGCGCCAGCAGCGACGCGATGAAATATCTCAGATTCTTTTTCATTCTTATACTCCTTCAGCCCGTGTCAGGGCTGTTATTTTTGAGGCTGCGGGAGAGGCCGGCAAACCTCTCCCGCTCTATGGGAAAGACTACGGCATATGCCGTCTCGGTTTGGCTTTGTTTGAGGAAGAGGGGGCGGGGCGGCTTAAACCCCGGCCCCCTTATGGAAAGCGAACAGTCTCCGTTCAGACTGTCTCGGCTTGACAGGGAGATGTTTCTGCGCAGGCTGCGCTAAGTTCTGCATTAGAGGCGACGTCGTTATTCACAGCAGTTGCCATGAGTCCTGTTTCTGCCACAGTCTCAGTAATGGAGTCTGCCAAAGCCACAGCTTCAGACCTTGCTTTTTTCTTGGCTTCCCACTCTGCCTGTGCGGCTCTTTCCGCGTGCTTCTTGGCCTTTTTCTCACGTTTGGCCTGTTCTTTTCTTTCGCACTTGAGTGCCCACTTTTTCTTGCGTTCCTCTCTATACAAGGGCTCCTGTATTGCTTTCTCCTGTTTATAGCGTGCGGTGTCTTTGAGCTTACGCATCGATGTTGGCGGTGACAATCTCGCCTTCCACATTGCCGCTTCCCAGCTTCCAAAGCGCTGCTCAATGAAATCCCCGCCATCAACTTCGTTAGGAGATGGACTGTGTTTCAATGTATCGGCACATCTCCTCAGATATTGCGCCAGTTGCAGCAGTGGTGTTTCCGCATGTCGTTCGGCAAACGCTGCATCACGTGCTTCCAAGGCAGCTCTGGTTCTTTTAGCAATTTGGTTTTCTGCCCATGCCTGATGGTCTATTGGTTTGCCATTTGCAAAAGACTTAGAATAAGCCATAGCTACACTCCTCCTTATTATGAAAAACGCTGGATATCTCTCATTACTTGAGAGGTATCCAGCGACGTTTTGGCAAGAAAAAGCACTGACAACCTGTGTCAGCGCACACTCCTGCCCTCGTCACAACGAGAGAGCGCCGCTGTGTACTCCACAGATTCTCGACCGTGCAATTCTCCTGCCTTGCACCACAAGGCTTTCGCCTCACGTATACGATCTACCTTCTCAGGACTTGCGTCCCAATGGCGGCATTACCCAGCAGCTCATGCTGCTTCGACCGTTTCCATAGTGCTCACAGTGCCGACCGCGGTGGGTTTCAAACCCAAGTTCCTTTTAGGCTGCTGCCTGACTTCACCGGTAAAAGAAGTCTTTACGACGCACAGCCACACGGCGTCAACGAATCATATTTACTTGTCTGATAAAAATGGTTTATATTGTTACGGTGCGTGCATACTAAAGATACGGATAAGCGATCCGTGCTTTTCGTAAATCAGTTGTAATTCACGAAACATACGCTCGCTTCCCTGGCAGCACAGCATTTTTCAATATTTCTGACGGGATTTTTTGACGGAACTAAAACACCGCCAGCACCTTCAACGGGCAAGAAACATATACTCTGAACCACCTGCCTTTTGTGGGCCAGAGAAGAGTGGATATACGTTTGTAAAGTCGTCCGAACATCGGCGTGGCCCAGAAGCTCACTGAGGCTTTTGATGTCCACGCCATTTTCCATGCATCGGGTCGCGTAGGTATGCCGCATAGCATGGAAATTTCGATATCGGATGCCGCAGCGCTCCAACAGCTTCCGATACCGGTATTGCAGTGTGCGCGGCTCCATTGGCGTGTTCGTATTGGTCAGCAGGTAGTTATCTTTTTGAATATTCTGCGTGGCTGTTTTCAACAACTCCAGCATATCATTGGGAATTGCCACAAGACGTACAGAACTGCTGCTTTTAGGGGATTGAACCACCAAATGTGTTCCGGAAGCATCCCGCACACGGGCAGCCGAGCGCTCAATTCGCAAGACGCCGGAGTGGTAGTCGATGTCGTTTCTTCGCAGGGCGCAGACCTCACCAAGCCGCAGCCCTGTGTTTAGAACCAAGAGGATACACAGTCCGGTGATATCCGGCATCTCCAACAACTTCTGCGCCAGCGCGGCTATTTCGTGATCGGAGAATACTTCGATTTTTTTACTGCGATATGCGGGCAGCTCCACATCCTTGCCGGGGCAATCACAATGGCATTTCTTTTTCACGACTTTAAAAATCGTTTTCAGCAGCACGCCGATATCCCTTGCGCTTTTGCATGACAATCCTGCGTCTTGGAGACGTCTGAAAAACGCAGAAAGTTTTTCCGCCGTCAAGTGGCGGAGTTGGATCGTTCCCAGTTCCGGAATGATATAGTGGTTTGCCATATACTCGTAGCGCCCGACTGTCGAAGCCTTTAGAGCGCTGCGTCGGTCTGACAGGAAAAACGCAACCGCCTGGGCAACAGACATTTCACCTGTCAAGATAGGCTTCTGAGGTATATTTTCCTCCATCTTCCGCCGCTTCTCACGGCAGGCTGCGTAGCTTTTGGCATAGACATAGCCGTATTCTGCCTTACCAGCAGGTGTCCGGCCGCGAATATATCGGCCTTCCCACCGGCCATCCTTACGTTTGTAGATGTTCTCACCTCTACGTGGCATAAGTTTCCCTCCTCGACGATAATTTTGACGGTTAAAAAACGGGCAACACAATGTTTTCGACCTGTGACTTCCAATTTGTGGGAACTGTAAATATTCGCTTTGACAAGTTTGCAGAAAATTTTTGCTTTTTCACAGATTTTATGGTTTTTCCGTTGACTTCTTTTGCGAATCCATGTATAGTAGAAAACGAAGTTAGGGTAGTTATACTATCGTGAATTACAACTGATTTACGAAAAGTGCATTCGTGTTACGTGACCGCAGGCAGAGATGTCTGCGGTTTTGCTATGCGTTCTTTTTCGCAATAGATGTACCTGTTTTCCTTGTAAATGAGCAAAGACGCAGTGATGGAATCATCGCTGCGTCTTGTTCTCAATATGGTAGCATATTATTGGAGTCCAGAGAACAACTCCCCCTCAATCATCAGAACATCATCCAATGGAATCACCACGCCATCCCGCATGGTGATCATCCTTTCATAATCGTCCACTTTTTTGACGATACCGGAAACGGTCAAATATGCGCCGCCAGACTTCCGCTCGTCAGGTTTGAAATAGGTGATTCTGACCTCCGGTGATTCCTTGAGGGAATCCATAAGAAGCTGATACCGCATATTCAGCGCCATCAGAGCTTCCTCGTCCAATTCGATCCTCTCATCGGTCAGCCGCCCGGTTTCCCTGATGGCAGAATCGTAGCCGGTGAGGGCGGCAAAGGGTGAGAACTGTGCCGCACGGTCTGACATTGGCATCTGCGGGTGAGTTTTGGAGACATGGTGCGGAAGGCTCATGATCTCGTTGTACTTGCTATTTGCGTACATCCTACGTATCCCTCCTATATTAACGCCTTAAGCCTTATGCCCACCGATTTGAGCATTACGACCTTTGGCAGTCGCGCCTTCCTCAAAGTTCATCCCCTTGAGGATAGCGTTCTTTCCATATTTCTTTTTGATGGCCAAGGTAGCTGCCTGTATCTTCCGTTCACGCTCCAGTGCGGCATCCTCGACTTTCCGTTTCTCCACTTCCGCGGCATAGTCTGTGAAGAGATCGAGCTGGACAGCCCCGTCGTTCTTCTTCGGCGCATCCGATTCCGGCAGGACGTGGTTGGCCACGACGTACATACGGCGGACAAGTAGGCTTTTGTCCACGATCCGGTCATACAGTTCCGTCACAGCACACATTATTTTGCGGGTCGAAGATGTGTGACCGTCGAGGTTGATCGTTCCGTGCGCCTGCTTCGGGATCTGCCGCCCATAGCGATCTGTCTCAATGGTACCGTGGTACTTTGCTCTCCGTGACGGGTCAGTCAGATTATCGATGTCATAGCCTACCGTGAGGACGATCTGGTCGGTGACAAGCCCCTTGTCCACCAAATCCAGCACAAGTGAGTCTGCCATCTCACGGACAACGAGCTTTGCCTTCTCGGCCTCATAGGGACAGTGCAGTACCTGACCGGAACTGATGCTGTTTGCACTGGGACGATATGCCTTGATCGCCGCAATCGTTGTCGGCTCCCAGCCCCACGCATGGTCGATCAGCAGCTCGGCGTTCTTCCCGAACAGCTTATAGAGCAAGTCCTCATTCCGTTCTGAGCAGAGGGCAACATCACCCATGGTAAACATCCCGTGGGCCTCAAGCTTTTTCGCATACCCGCGCCCCACACGCCAGAAGTCCGTAAGGGGTCGGTGCGTCCACAGCTCACGCCGAAATTTCATTTCATCCAGTTCTGCAATGCGGACGCCGTTCTTATCGGCGGGGATATGCTTCGCCACAATGTCCATCGCCACCTTGCTGAGAAACAGGTTCGTACCGATCCCCGCCGTTGCCGTGATGCCGGTGGCCGCAAGCACCTCAAGGATGATCTTCATGGCCAGATCATGGGGCGTCAGCTTGTAGGTATCTCTGCATTGGACGCACAGACATACAGCACCAGTTGCAATGCTTTCCTGAGAAATTCGTTCAGCAGCCTGCTCCGTTCTTCTGTTGTGGTCATGGCAGCTCTGATTTCGTGCTCGTCCGGCAGCAAATTCGAGTAGCCTTCCTCTCGCGTGTGCGCCAAGTTGCTCTCAAGAGACTGTTCGTCAATATGAATGGGAAAGCCCCATGTGTTCCCAGTCTCAGACACGAAGAGAAAACGAAGCTCCCGGTCGTGGCTCTTAACGTCATATTCGAGATGCACAAACGCGCCGTGATAGCGAGGCCCCAGCGTCAGGTTATGAAACTCCATGTAAAAGCAGGGGTATGGCAACTGCAACAGGATCTCTGAGGGGATATCCAGATCTCCGTCTTGTTCAAATAAAAGCGCCTCGAAATCTTCATCGACGAGAAATACTTCTTTGCTCAAACGCCAAGGGGCCAGAGCCGCTATCTGTTGAGCCAACTTTATGGAATTGAGGAAATACTCACGGTTTTGCGGTGTGATCGGTGCGCCTTCTGTTGCTACCGCAATAGCCGCAGCGATAGGGGCGTAGCACCATTCCGGCCAATGACTAAGGCCATCCTGACCGTTATGATCGTGGAAATCCTTCATTTGCTCCCATGCCCGTGGTCTAAGTGCCGTGGTAGTTTTGAGAAGCTGCAGTGGAGGATAGTCACTGTTGATCCTTTTCTTCATCTGTGTTCCCCTTTTCAAAAGCATAAGCTTTTTACAGTTATGCCGTCCTTATAATATAGATTATAGATAAAGCCGTTGTGTATGGTCATGGTAGCCGTAGCATTTTGTAGCTATCGTGCCGCAGTTGCGGGCCAGATCCCCTTTGGTATCCGAAATGAAACAGCTCATACCACAGGCGCAGGCGTACTCCAGATTTGGGTACAGGAAGTAGGCGGTCTTGCCTACGCCGGACGCGCCGATCATAAGACAGTGAATATCATCGCTGTCCACCAGCGCCGTGATACCGCCTTTTCTTCCGTCGCGGCTGCCCAGCACCAAGCCCTGGGCTTCCGGCAGGTTCCTGCCCGCCCGCCAGTCGGCTACCCGGAATGGCACCAGCGCGTAGCTGCTGCGGATCTCCTGCTCCGTGGCCCACCGGGCCGTGCCGTGCTGGCCATCGCCTACGGTTCTGGATTTGATATTGTTAAGATTATAGTTATCCGCCAGTAGCGACAGCGCGACGAACACCGCCACCACCGCGCCGCCCGCCGCCAGCAGAATCCAGAGGTTCCCGGTCATGTAGATTTCTCCTAACTTATATTTTTGGTTCATGTAATAAAATAATGTTTGAAGTTTTACCGCAAATGCGATAGTATAGAATGAAGAAATGTAAAAGTGATCGTTCCTATGCGTGTGCAAACAGGTTTGCCAGAGGAGGCTCTATGGACGAATTATATACAAAGCTTGCCGCACTGGCCGCCCGCTTTGGCGCTGAAAAATTAGTCCTCTATGGTTCCCGCGCCAGAGGTGACTTTCACGAGCGCAGTGATATCGATCTTGCCGTATATGGTATGCCGGAAAAGCAGCGCGGCGGTTTTGCGATTGAGGCGGACGATCTGCCCACGCTGCTGAAACTGGATATCGTCCATATTTCTCCGAACATGGACACCGCGTTTCGCAAGAACATTGAGAAGGATGGTGTGGTACTCTATGCTGCAGAAAATTGAGAACTACAAAAACGCAATCGCACAGTTGGAAGATGCTGTGAAATGTTATCTTGCATCTCCACAGGATACCCTCTACAGGGATGGGCTGATCCAGCGCTTTGAGTTCACAGTGGAGCTGGCATGGAAGTCGCTCCGCGAATATCTGGAGGATCAGGGGGTCGTTCTCTCTGTCATCTCACCACGCGCCGTATTGAAGGAGGCCTACGCTGCCGGTGTGATCGATGATGCGGACGCTTGGAATGCGATCATTTCAGCGCGGAATCTCACGTCCCATGTTTACGACGAAGCCACCGCCGTCGAGATCGCACGGCAGATCTGTGAGGATTTCATCCCCGTGCTTCGGGCGTTGCTGCTGCGTTACCAGCAGTGATATAACATACGAGCCGACAGTGTCATACTGTCGGCTTTTTCTATTCCGCGCACAGATCCTCGTTCCAATCCTTCTGCACCGGCACCAGCCGCATGGCGGAGATGCCCTCCGCATGGAGGTAGCCTTCCATACGCTGCGAGGCGTTGTGTCCGGCCTCGTCATTGTCGAGGCAGAGATATACCTGCCGGATCTGCGGATAGGCGCGGAGCATTTGCTCCACCGGCGTGAAAGCCGTACCGCAGCAGGCCACATAGTTCTGCGTCTGCCAGTCATTCATATGCAGGGTGATATAGGACAATAGGTCGATGGGCGACTCGAAGACATAGAGCGCTTCGCCGCCGCCCGCGAAGTGAAAGCTGTATCGTGCGTCGCTGCCCTCCACGGTCTGACGAAAGGATTTTCCCTGACTTGCTGTGCTTCGCAGGTGCGCGTGTCTGGCTGCGCCGTTTTCATCCATGCCAACGAATACGCAGTTGTGGTGCGCCGCACCCTCATAAAGCAGATGGGCGTGGGCAAAAAAAGAGACCACCTCACGGTGAATGCGGCGGTGCTGTGTCAGGTAGGCAAACACACGGCGCATATTTCCGTTGGCGGTCGGCAGGGTGATTTTTTTCGGCGGCGATGGCAAGGGCTTTTCATAGACCCGTCCATCACACAACAGCAGCGACACGGCATCAGCGTAGCCCAGATGATAGAAGCGCTGCACGAAGCTGATGGCGTTGCCGCCCTCGTGTGTGGCATGATCGAACCAATGGTTGCCGCGAATGGTGACGCTGTGGTCGCTGCTCAGACGTTTGTCCCGTCCGGAGGGCAGCAGCTTTTCTCCGCGGCTCCACAGGAACACTTCCAGATCCGTCCTCGCCGCCCGGTCTTTTTGCTCTTGGGTAAAATGAATGTAGGGCATGATTGTTCTCCTCGTTATGGTATCATTTGTTCATTCCGTAACCGCTCCTGTTCCTCGTGGTCGTCCCGCTTGTGGCCCATGGCCATGCGCTTTTCCTGCAACCGCCTGCGGCGCTTGGAGTCGATGCGCAGCGCAGGCGGGATAACCGGCATATTGCCACGGAATACACGGCTCATGTGGTGGAGCAGTTGAATGACCGCGCCGCCCTCTATTTTGATCTGTGACGTGACCGCCTGCGGCTGTGGTGCGGCCACAGGAGATTCAGGCAAGGGCGGTATCTGCTGTTCGTCAGGCTTTGCCTCAACGGGAGCTTGCTCCGGTTGTTCCGGCACAGGCTGCCGAAATGTCTCTGCCTGCTGAATGATCATATTTTTGATGGTGCGGAACTCCTTCTGCTGTACCAGCGGTTGACGGGGCGGCGCGTTCCGTCCGTAGTAGCTGGCGATCTCATCCTTCAGTTTCCACCACTGGTCATAGCAGTCTGCCACCTCCGGGAGCTGCGCCAGCCGGTCAACGATCTCGTCCACCTGCGCCTTGACCTCTTTGGGCAGATAGCCGTAGACGTGTCTGCCATCGACCCGCTCCAACGTTTGAGACAACTCCCACAGCTTCTGCTCTATCACGGGATCCGCACAGTCGCTGTGCTCCATTGCTGTAATGCGCGTCACCAGAGCATCCCTTGCGGTCTGAACACTCTCTTTGTAGGCGGCATCTTTCTTGATGTAGAGTTCTTTCATCTCCTCATGGAAGATGGCGTTCGTCATCTTGGAACGCATGGCAGCGATACCCTCCCGCGTGAGATACCCTTTCTTCGGTTCCGCTGACCACACCATCATGTGAACGTGGGGGTGATGCCCCTCGTCATGGTACGCCGCGTACCAGCGGAGATCATCTGTCTGAATACGCATGGCCTCCGCAATAGCGGCGCTTTCCTGCTTCAGCAGATTCCGCCACACGGCGGCTTTGTTGTATCCAAGACGTTCCGCGTCCTCCCGCCGCAGAGAGAAAATGAACGTCCACACTTTCCCGTTGTGAGCTTCCAGCTCGGCCTTCGCCGCCTTGAGGTCGGTGACGTCTGCCTCGCTGAACAGGCCATGGCCGCCGTGCTTTTCGGCACGGGGCCGCTGGGCAATGTAGGACATATAGCCGCTCTCGGATTCCACTTCATGCAGATGCGTATCCAGCGCGGTGGCAATAAACGCAGATGCCGTACCGCGATTAGGCGTCTGCATATAGTCGCTGTACTCGAAAAGCTCCTTTGCGTCCGGGAAGTCCTTCAGCAGTCTTTTGATGAACCGCTCCTGCTTCCTGGTCACAGGCTCGGTGCTTTGGATGATCTCCACACCGTCCCGCGTGGCAACATATGATAAGCCGGGAAAATCCCCGGTTCGCCACGCAAAGAACCGATAAGGATCGGATCACATTTGAAATTGACCACATCCAACGGTTCCGTTCCACGCAGCCCCAGCTTGTCCTTCGGCACATCCATAATAAGAGCAAACCATTTCTGATTATTGCTGTGACGGAACACCTCGAAATTTGGGTGCTTGAGCCACGGATAATCCGCCTCAACGCTGTAATTTTCCATGATAAACTGCTTCAGCTCATAGCCGCCGTGGTCACAGCCCAATGCGATTTTCATAGTCATTTCCTCCAAATAATCGTTTTTTCGGATGATGCAGGGTCAGTATACACCGCCCTCCGGCAAAAATCAATTCTTTATTACAGTGCGTGCCAGACAGGCATCTGCTTTTCAAAGGTGCAGAACCGGGCAAAGCCGCACTCTTTCAGCAAAGCCTGCCGCTCCCGGATGAAGCGGCCCACATGCTCCGGGCTGTGGGCGTCAGTACCCAGGGTGATGAGCTCACCGCCCAGCTCCCGGTAGATCCGCAGCCACTTGGCGTCCGGTAAAGGCGTATTGCCCCGGTTGACGTTCAGCTCGATGCCCCGCCCGTTTTCGATCAGAGTTTTCAAAATTTCCCGGATCTCAGCCTCATAGGGATCAAAGCTGGTATGAAGCCCCCGCATCTCATTGAAATACCGCAGGGGCAGAGTCAAATGGCCCAGAACCGTAAAGCCGCCCAGCTTTGCCAGCGCTAAAACCTCTTCCAGATAATCTCCCAATGCGGTCTCATGCCGATGAGCAGATCATATGTGTCATAGTCAGCCCGTGTCATCTGCCGCGCCCGGTGATCGTCAAACGGCACGCCGTGCGCGCGCAGCTGCCGCTGCGCAGGCGGATAGATAGGGTTTCCAATCTCCTCCCGGCTGACCGCTGCAGAATCGATCTGAATTGCAGACGTCAGTCCCGCTTCCCGTACCGTCGCCTTCATAATAAACTCCGCCATCGGACTGCGGCAGATGTTGCCGTGGCAAATAAACAAAATCTTTACCGTCTTGGTTTTTCCTCGATTATCTTGGTATTTCGTTGCTTCTTCGTAGTTTTTTAAATTAACAGAATATGTTTTCTTGGCATATTGTGGCGTATCATGGTACCTCGTATCCGGCGAAAGTAGTACAAAAGTAGTAAATTGCGTCCATATACTGGATTTTACTACCGAAAGTGGCCTTAACCCGCGCGTGTGGCATATAAACAATATCCCATGGCAGAGTCCCACTCTCTGTCTTTGGATCTTCGATAATGTAC
>OLNF01003539.1_pt1 | contig 11277 bp, 10 predicted proteins | sample 1673061 | NCBI WGS metagenome assembly OLNF01 (sample SAMEA3136751, study PRJEB25190) | human gut metagenome | reverse complement strand
TCGCGCTGGGTGAGGGTGTAGGTGCCGCTTTGCGTGCTGCCGTCTGAATCCGTGATCCGTCCGCAGGAACTTCCTCTTTCCTACTACATGGCACTTGCTTATGATTATGAGGGAATGGGAATCAATCATCCAAATGAAACCGATGATTTCATCCGCGGCTGGGTAGAAGAGCAGTTTGGCGGCGTTGTAGAAGATGACGATGTCAAAGAAGAAATTGTTTCTGTTTTGAAAGCATATACAAGAATGCATGGTAACCGCCGTCCGGAAGTAACATATCCGGATACCTATCATGTGACACACTACGGTGAAAGCAGTAAAATGATTCATCTCTGCCACCGCATTAAAAAGATGGCAGACGACATTGATGGCAAACTTCCGGAAGAAGCAAAGGCAAGTTATTATGGACTTGTTTATTATCCGGCAGTTGCAGGGGCAAATGTTCAGTTGATGAATTTGTATGCAGCGAAGAATCAATTTTATGCGAAGTATGGTGTGGCAGCAGCAAATGATTATGCGGAAAAAGTAAAACAATGCATTACATATGATGAAGAACTAACAAATTATTATAATAAAGAAATGGCAGATGGCAAATGGGATGGCATGATGCTTTCGGCACACATCGGTTTTACGCATTGGAATGATGAGGACTGGAAGTACCCGGAGACCGTTCAGGGAGCTGTATCGGATGAGGATAAGCTGCTTGTTCATGCAGCAGATTCCGATTGCTTTGTATCGGAAGGAGAGGTTTCTCTTCCTGAGTTTACTTCTGTTGGTGAAGAAACATATCTGCTTCAGGCTGCGAATGCCAAAGATGCTTTGCTTGATGTGATACTTACGCGGTGTTGATTTCTTTGACTGTGTATATCCGACGAGAAACGGACGCCATGGACATTTATATACCAACCATGGAAAGATTAATCTGTTCAATGCAAAATATGAGCTTGACAGCAGACCGATTGAAGAAGGCTGCGGCTGTCCGGCCTGCCAGAGATACTCCAGAGCTTATATCCGTCATCTGTTAAAAGCGAAGGAGATGTTGGGCATGCGTCTTTGTGTACTCCACAATCTGTATTTTTATAATACCATGATGACGGAGATCCGTGATGCCTTGGATGCAGGCCGCTTTGCAGAATATAAACGACACAAGCTGGATTCCATGGCTACACCGTTGGAATAAGCTGTAACTGTCGGAGTTTAGAGTTATTTCATACAATTTTATGCAAAAAGACTTGCCCCTTAAGCTATTTTTGTGTATCATACTTACTTGTACAGAAAGTTTTACAGGCGTAATACGCCGGAATGGAGGAACAAATGGGTATTTTATTAACTGAGTCAGAGGCTGCTGCAGCAGGTTCCGGAACCAGCATGATCGTTATGCTTCTTGTATATGCAGTATTGATCGGTGCAATGTGGTTTTTCTTTATGAGACCGCAGAAGAAGGAACAGAAGAGAGTAGCTGCAATGCTGTCCAACTTAGAGACAGGTGACTGCGTTCTGACCACTTCCGGTTTCTATGGTATCATTATTGATATTACTGATGATACCGTTATCGTAGAGTTCGGTAATAACAAAAACTGCCGTATCCCTATGGAGAAATCTGCCATCAGCAAGGTTGAGAAGGCTGGAGAGAACTAAGAAGCAGTGAAAAAGGAGCAATGCCGGGATAAGGTATTGCTCCTTTTTACGTGTATGACACACTTGATAATTTGATCTATTTTAATGTGCATAATTGCATTTATGTTAATTTTCAATGTTGAAATTTCATATAGTATCAGTTATTATGAAATAAGTATTTTACGTAAAAATACAGGAAATATCACAGGAAACGAGGAAAATAACACTATGGAGTTACATATTACCTGTATTCCCGGCGACGGCATCGGACCGGAGATCGTCAGGGAGACGAAAAAAGTTTTAGACAAAGTTGCGCATAAATATGGTCATAAAATGATCTATAAGGATATTTTAATGGGTGGAGCTTGCATTGATGTCCATGGAGTCCCTCTGACAGAGGAAGCTATTGCGGATGCCAAAGCGGCAGATGCGGTGCTGATGGGATCCATTGGCGGTAATACCACCACTTCCCCCTGGTACAAATTACCTCCCGAGAAGCGCCCGGAAGCAGGACTTCTGGCAATGCGCAAGGCGTTGAATCTGTTTGCTAATTTAAGACCGGCAGTGCTCTATGATGAGCTGGCAGCGGCGTGTCCGCTGAAGGAGGAAATCAGCAAAGCGGGATTTGATATGCTGATCATGAGAGAATTGACCGGCGGACTTTATTTCGGTGAACGCAGGACCATCGAAGAGAACGGCGTGAGAAAAGCTATCGATACCCTGACCTATGATGAGAACGAGATACGCAGGATCGCCATCAAAGGCTTTGATATTGCCAGAAAGCGCAGGAAAAAGGTAACCAGCGTGGATAAGGCTAATGTATTGGATTCTTCCAGACTGTGGAGAAAAGTCGTGGAGGAGGTAGCAAAGGACTATCCCGATGTGACACTGGAACATATGCTGGTAGACAATTGCGCCATGCAGCTGGTGAAGGATCCTGCACAGTTTGATGTGATCCTGACAGAGAATATGTTCGGAGATATCCTCTCCGATGAGGCAAGTATGGTGACCGGTTCCATCGGAATGTTAGCCAGTGCCAGCTTGAATGATACAAAGTTCGGCCTCTACGAGCCCAGCCACGGATCCGCTCCGGATATTGCCGGCAAAGATATTGCAAACCCTATCGCCACTGTATTAAGCGCGGCTATGATGCTTCGTTACAGCTTTGATCTGGACGAAGAAGCAGATGCTATCGAGGCAGCGGTGAAGAAAGTATTGCAGGACGGCTTCCGCACCGGTGATATCATGTCTGAGGGCTGCACGCGGGTAGGATGTACCGAGATGGGCGACCTTCTGGCAGAGAGAATCTGATGCCATTTGCCCCGGAAGCACATTTATCCGGTATAGAGAAAATAAGGAAGAGAAAATAAGGAAGAGAAAGAGAGATATAATTATGAGAAGTGATTCCGTTAAGACAGGAACTGCCCAGGCACCTCACAGAAGTCTGTTCAATGCCCTGGGATTTACCGAAGAAGAGAGAAGACGCCCCATGATCGGTATCGTCAGCTCCTTCAATGAGATCGTACCCGGACACATGAATCTGGATAAGATCACAGAAGCTGTAAAAATGGGCGTAGCCATGGCAGGTGGTATGCCGGTAGTATTCCCCGCCATTGCTGTATGTGACGGTATTGCCATGGGACATGTGGGAATGAAGTATTCCCTGGTGACCAGAGATCTGATCGCCGACAGCACCGAGTGCATGGCTATGGCACACGGATTTGACGGTCTGGTATGTATTCCCAACTGTGACAAGAATGTTCCCGGACTTTTGATGGCGGCAGCCAGAGTGAATATCCCTACTATCTTTGTATCCGGCGGTCCCATGTTAGCCGGACATGTACACGGACAGAAGAGAAGCTTATCCTCTATGTTCGAGGCAGTGGGAAGTGTGGCAGCCGGTACCATGACGATGGATGAACTGGCTGAGTTCGAGGAAAAGGTATGTCCTACCTGCGGCTCCTGTTCCGGTATGTATACCGCGAACTCCATGAACTGTCTGACCGAAGCCATCGGTATGGGACTTCGCGGCAACGGTACGATTCCCGCCGTATATTCCGAGCGTATCCGTCTGGCAAAGCATGCCGGCATGAAGATCATGGAACTGGTAGAGAAAAATATCTGTCCCAGAGACATCATGACTCCGGAAGCCTTCAGAAATGCCCTGACTGTGGATATGGCACTGGGATGCTCTACCAATACCATGCTGCATCTGCCCGCTATCGCAAGAGAAGCAGGTGTGGAACTGAACCTGGAGATCGCCAACGAGATCTCTGCCAAGACTCCGAACCTGTGTCATCTGGCACCTGCCGGTCCTACTTATATGGAAGACCTGAACGAAGCAGGCGGTGTCTATGCGGTAATGAATGAACTGTCCAAAAAGGGACTTTTGAACCTCGACTGCCTGACTGCCAACGGTACGACCGTAGGAGAGAATATCAAGAATTGTGTCAACAAGAATCCGGAAGTTATTCGTCCTGTGGAGAACCCCTATTCCCAGACCGGCGGTATTGCCGTACTGAAGGGCAACCTGGCACCGGACAGCGGCGTGGTCAAGAGATCTGCTGTGGCACCGGAGATGTTGGTGCACGAAGGCCCTGCCAGAGTATTTGACTGTGAAGAAGATGCGATTGATGCTATCAAGTCCGGTAAAATCGTCGCAGGCGATGTAGTAGTGATCCGCTATGAAGGACCTAAGGGCGGTCCCGGCATGAGAGAGATGCTGAATCCCACCTCTGCCATTGCAGGCATGGGACTGGGCTCCAGCGTGGCACTGATCACTGACGGACGTTTCTCCGGAGCTTCCCGTGGCGCATCCATCGGACATGTGTCTCCGGAGGCAGCAGTGGGTGGCCCGATCGCACTGGTAGAAGAGGGCGATATCATCCGCATCAACATTCCGGAGAACAAACTGGATGTACTGGTCTCCGACGAAGAACTGGCAGCCAGAAGAGCAAAATGGCAGCCCAGAGAGCCTAAGATCACGACCGGCTATCTGGCAAGATATCATGAACTGGTGACCAGCGGCAACCGCGGTGCGGTACTGGAAGCACCTTCTCAGAAGAACTAAGCAATCATTAAAATAACCGGAGGGATTTTGAAATGCAGTTAACGGGATCGGAAATTCTGGTAGAATGTCTGAAGGAGCAGGGGGTAGATACCGTATTCGGTTACCCCGGCGGAGCAATCCTTAATATTTATGACGCACTTTATAAGCACAGTGGGGAGATCAGACATATTCTGACTTCGCATGAACAGGGAGCGGCACATGCGGCGGACGGCTATGCGAGAGCTACGGGAAAAGTAGGTGTCTGCATGGCTACCAGCGGTCCCGGCGCCACGAATCTGGTCACCGGTATCGCTACGGCTTACATGGATTCTGTACCGATGGTAGCGATCACCGCCAACGTTACCTTGCCTTTACTCGGTAAGGACAGCTTCCAGGAGGTGGATATCGCCGGCGTGACCATGCCCATTACGAAGCATGGCTATATTGTGAAAAATGTGGAGATCCTGGCTGATACCATCCGCAAGGCATTCCATATCGCCAGAAGCGGAAGACCCGGCCCTGTCCTGATCGATATTACGAAGGATGTGACGGCAGCTGCCTGTGAATATACTCCCATGACGATTCAGCCGGAGGAGAGAGTGACCCGTTACACCAGGGAAGAACTGATGCTGGTAGCGGAGATGATCCACAAGGCGAAAAAACCATACATCTATCTGGGCGGCGGAGCCATCATTTCCGAGGCAAGTGCTGAGGTGGCAGAATTCGCAGAGCTGATCGATGCACCGGTATGTGATACTTTGATGGGTAAGGGAGCCTTTGATGGGAAAAGTGAGCGCTATACCGGCATGATCGGCATGCATGGCACCAAGACTTCGAACCTTGGAGTCAGCGAATGTGATCTGTTGGTGGCACTGGGAGCCAGATTCTCCGACCGTGTGACCGGTAACCCGAAGAAGTTCGCGGAGAATGCAAGGATCATTCAGCTGGATGTGGATGCAGCGGAGATCAATAAGAATATCCGTGTGGACGCTTCTCTGGTAGGAGATCTGAAGAAGACTCTGACAGAATTAAATGCCTGTCTGTCCAAACAGGAACATCCGGAGTGGATGGCACATATAACGGAACTGAAGGAAAAATATCCCCTGAAATACGATGACGAAAATCTGTCCTGCCCTTATATCATGCAGGAGATTGACCGTGTAACGAACGGAGAAGCCATCATCACCACAGACGTGGGACAGCATCAGATGTGGGCGGCACAGTATTATCATTATACGAAGCCCCGTACCTTCCTGTCTTCCGGAGGATTAGGTACCATGGGTTACGGTCTGGGAGCCTGCATCGGTGCGCAGATCGGACAGCCGGATAAGGTCTGCATCAACATTGCAGGCGACGGATGTTTCCGCATGAACATGAACGAACTGGCTACTGCCAGCCGTTACAACATTCCCATCATCCAGGTGGTCATCAACAACCAGGTGCTGGGCATGGTAAGACAGTGGCAGACACTGTTCTATGGGAAACGCTATTCCCAGACAGTACTGAAGGATAAGGTGGATTTCTGCAAGGTGGCAGAAGGACTGGGCTGTACCGCCATCCGCGTGACCAAAAAGGAAGAAGTGGCACCCGCTATCGAGAAAGCCATTGCCCTGAAGGCACCGGTAATGATCGAGTGCATGATCCCGGAGGATGATAAGGTATTCCCCATGGTTCCGGCAGGAGCCCCCATCAGCGAAGTATTTGACGGAGATGATTTGAAAAGGCAGTCCTGATGAATAAGACGACGAAGAGATTACTTTTTGCGGTGCTGATATTACTGCTGTTTCTGCTGACAGTATATTTTGTACTGGCATTATACTACAGGGAAGGTTTTTCTCTGAATACCTGGATCAATGGAGTATACTGTACCGGGAAAACGGTGGAAGAAGTGAATTCGGAGCTTTTGTCACATACAGAAGCTCCGGATGTTGTCATCGTGGATAAAGCGGGAGAAAAATACACGATTACTCTCGCTGATGTGGATTATCACGCGGACTTTAGCAGCGCACTGGAAGCATACAGACAGGAACAGAATCCTTATCTGTGGGTGGACAATGTTCTGTTTCATTCCAGGCGGACCCTGGCACCTGCGGTGACTGTGGATGAGGAGGCGCTTCGCAGAGCCTACAACGTCCTGGATTTCGTACAGACGGAACAGAAGAGAATAAAAGATTACAGCCTTACCAGGGATGCGGAGGGTGCCTATGTCTTCACGGACGGACTGAGCGACCGTATCGATCTGGAGAAGGCTTTTTTGGCGTTAAAACAAATCGTGGAGAATGGGCAGGAAACACTGAATCTGCAGGAGAGCGGATGTTACTATGAGATAACACCGGATGAGAGTCAAAAAGCCCTGCGGAATCTGTGGAAAGAGATCGAGAGATTTCAGACCTGCGATATTGTCTACTGCTTCGGCGAAGAGAGACATCCGATGACAGCAGCGGACTGTGCTTTTTTTCTGACAGCGGAGAACGGACTGCCGGTGCAGGATGAGAAGGGAAGCTTTGTACTGGACGAGGAGGCTGTGACGGCGTATGTGCAGAGCCTGGCGGAAGAATATGACGGCTATGGACGAACCAGACAGTTTCACAGTACCCGTGGGGATGTGATCACCATCGATGGCGGAACCTATGGCAGCAAGATGGACCGGAAAAAGGAGACTGCCTACCTGCTGGAGCATCTGCTGGATCCCGGTGTACATACAGGCACGCCGCAGTCACATATCCCTAGTTATGAGAGAGAAGCCTTCTGCTATGGGAAAAATGATATTGGTGACACCTATATCGAAGTGGATATGACAGAACAGAAAATGTACTATTACGAAAAAGGTGTATTGAAGCTGGAGACGGAGATTGTGACAGGCAATATGCGGCGGCGCATGGGAACGCCGGAAGGCGTCAATTTTGTCTATAATAAGCAGAAAAATCGTGTCTTACGGGGACCGGGGTATGCATCTCCTGTGAAATTCTGGATGCCTGTGAAGGGCGGTATCGGTATTCATGACGCCGGATGGCGCAAAGAATTCGGCGGGGACATCTACCAGACTGCCGGTTCCCACGGTTGTATCAATACACCAAAGGACAAAATGGAAGAATTGTTTGATTGCGTGCAGATCGGCACCCCTGTCGTAATGTTTTATTAATGGCACAGACATTTTCAGACAAATTGTCCTTGATAGACGAACAAATTGAAAATAATTTAACAATGTAGTTGACTAAAGCAAATGAAAAGCTTATTCTATACCTATGCTTTTTATAAAAAATTTAGAAAATATCGAGGAGGTCTTTGAAAATGGCAAGAGTGTATAACTTTTCCGCAGGCCCTGCAGTACTCCCTGAGGAGGTATTACAGGAAGCAGCCGATGAAATGCTGGATTATAGAGGAACCGGCATGTCCGTAATGGAGATGAGCCATCGATCTAAAGCCTATGATACGATCATTAAGGAAGCGGAAGCTGATCTCAGAGAGCTGATGAATATCCCGGACAACTATAAGGTACTGTTTTTACAGGGTGGTGCGAGCCAGCAGTTTGCCATGATCCCCATGAACCTGATGAAGAACCGTGTGGCAGACTACATCGTAACCGGTCAGTGGGCGAAGAAGGCATACCAGGAGGCTTCCCTGTACGGTAAGGCAAATAAGATCGCTTCTTCCGAGGATAAGACTTTCTCTTATATTCCCGATTGCTCCGATCTGCCCATCAGCGAGGATGCAGATTACGTGTACATATGCGAGAATAATACTATTTACGGTACGAAATTCAAGACCCTGCCCAATACCAAGGGTAAACCCCTGGTTGCAGATGTATCCAGCTGCTTTTTATCCGAGCCGGTAGATGTGACAAAATACGGTGTGATCTATGGCGGCGTACAGAAAAATATCGGACCTGCTGGTGTGGTTATCGTAATTATCCGTGAGGATCTGATCACCGAAGATGTACTTCCCGGTACACCGACCATGCTTCGTTATAAAATCCATGCAGATGCGGATTCTCTGTACAATACGCCTCCCGCATACGGCATCTATATCTGCGGCAAGGTATTTAAATGGCTGAAGAAGATGGGCGGTCTGGAAGCAATGAAGGAGCGCAATGAGAAAAAGGCGAAGATTCTGTATGACTATCTGGATGAAAGCAAGCTGTTCAAGGGTACCGTCCGCAAGGAAGACAGATCCCTGATGAATGTTCCGTTCATTACCGGAAATGAGGAGCTGGATGCCAAGTTCGTAAAAGAAGCAAAAGAAGCAGGTTTCGAGAACCTGAAGGGTCACAGAACCGTAGGCGGCATGAGAGCAAGTATCTACAATGCAATGCCCATCGAGGGTGTGGAGAAGCTGGTAGAGTTCATGAAGAAGTTTGAAGCGGAGAACGCTTAAGGGGGAGAAAACTATGTTTCAGATCAATTGCCTGAATCCCATTTCCAAAGTGGGACTGGATCGTCTGACAGCAGACTATAAAGTAACCGATAATATGAATGACGCAGAGGGCGTTCTGGTCCGCAGTGCTTCCATGCATGAGATGGAGCTGCCGGAAAATCTGCTGGCAGTAGCAAGAGCCGGTGCCGGAGTCAACAACATTCCTCTGGATAAATGTGCCCAAAAGGGTATCGTAGTATTCAATACTCCCGGTGCCAACGCCAATGGCGTAAAGGAACTGGTGATCGCAGGCATGCTGTTAGCTGCCCGTGATGTGGTAGGCGGTATCGAATGGGTCAAGGCATCCAAAGACAACGCTGACATTGCCAAAGCCGCAGAAAAAGAAAAGAAGAAATTCGCCGGTACGGAAGTAATGGGCAAAAAGTTAGGTGTCATCGGCCTGGGCGCTATCGGCGTCAAGGTGGCAAATACAGCGGTAAGTCTCGGTATGGAAGTCTATGGCTATGATCCTTATGTATCTGTCAATGCTGCTTGGAACTTAAGCCGTTCTGTCAAGCATGTGATGAATGTGGAAGAAATTTATGCAGACTGTGATTACATTACGATACATGTACCGCTTCTGGATTCCACAAAGGGCATGATCAACAAGGAAGCCATCAGCAAAATGAAAGATGGCGTGGTTCTGTTGAACTTTGCAAGAGATCTGCTGGCAAATGAGGCAGATGTCCTGGAGGCATTAAAGAGCGGCAAGGTAGCCCGTTATGTATCTGATTTCCCGAATCCTACGACAGCAGGACAGCCCGGTTGCATCGTGATCCCTCATCTGGGTGCAAGCACCGAGGAATCCGAGGATAACTGTGCGAAGATGGCTGTGGAAGAGATGATGGATTATCTGGAGAACGGCAATATCCGCAACAGCGTAAATTATCCTGCCTGCGACATGGGCGTATGCAGCCAGGCCGGGAGAATTGCTATTTTCCATAAAAATATTACCAATATGCTGAATCAGTTTACCGCAGTGATCGGTGAGAAGAACATCAATATCTCCGATATGACCAACAAATCCCGCGGTGAAGTGGCATATACCATGCTGGATATTGAAAATGCGGCAACACAGGATCTGGTAGAGACTTTGCAGAAGATTGACGGTGTCTTCCGTGTACGTGTGGTAAAATAGAATATCAAATAAAACATGCAGGAAAGTTACAGACAGGCATTGGGTGGAATATATCCGGTGCCTGTTTTATTTTTCGCAAAAGCGTTGTATGCTATGAGGGAATCTGTTATACTTGGCATGGACCAAAGACGTAAGCTACAGGAGAAAGAGGGAACAAAAACAGATGAAATTTGATATGCATTGTCATACAAAAGAAGGATCTATGGATGGAAAGGTTCCTATTGACGATTTTATTGCGGAATTGATCCGCAAGGGTTTTGACGGTATGTTGGTCAGTGATCATAATTCATATAATGGTTACCGCGCGTGGAAACGAAACATCAAGGAACAAAAATATAAAGATTTTGTAGTGCTGAAGGGAATTGAATACGATACCATTGATGCCGGACATATCCTGGTGATCATGCCTGAGAATGTTAAGCTGAAAATTCTGGAGCTTCGGGGATTGCCGGTACAGATCCTGATCGATATCGTGCATAAGAACGGTGGGATATTAGGACCGGCACATCCCTGCGGAGAGAAATATTTAAGCTTCACCAATACCCTGAAGAAGCGAAATCAGATGGCTGTGATGAATCAGTTTGATTTCCTGGAAGGCTTCAATGCCTGTGAGAGTGTAGAGAGCAACCATTGCGCCAAGGTACTGGCGGAAATGTACGCGCTGCCAACCTTCGGTGGAAGCGATGCTCACAAAACGGACTGTGTCGGTATGGCGTATACAGACATCCCTGAGCAGATCCATTGTGAATCCGATCTGATCCGGGCAGTGAAGCTGGGAGAAGGGATCAAATGCGGAGGATCCTATTACCGGGGCACTACCAAGGAGAAGATCGGAAAAGCCAATAATATTCTGGTGCAGTCCTTCTGGTTCTACAACAGACTGGGAAGCCTGTACCGGCATCACAGAAGAAAAACGGAAATGCATAAGATGGTATAGGTCCTCTGGACCTATACTTTTTTAATTCATAGGAAATTTCTTCCTATGAATTAAAAACGCTCCGCAGGGATCGCACTGCGGCGGTTATGAAATATGTCGCAAAAGCGACCCGCCGCAGGCGGAGAA
>OLNF01003534.1_pt1 | contig 11284 bp, 11 predicted proteins | sample 1673061 | NCBI WGS metagenome assembly OLNF01 (sample SAMEA3136751, study PRJEB25190) | human gut metagenome | reverse complement strand
TCTCATATATCCGCCTTTTTTTAAGGCTGCATAATCTACTTTCTGTGCCATTTTTCTCTCTCCTTTGTATCTACTCTCAGATTTTATAACTGTTCAATGCCTTCACAGTTACAATAGACTGCTGAATAGTTATTAAATCTTTTCTATCGCCTGAGCGAAATCTGCTTTCAGATCTTCAATATCTTCAATTCCCACACTCACACGGATCAGATCTTCAAAAACACCTGCATCTTCTTTTTCTTTCTCTGAACTGTGAAGACTGATTGTTGATCCAGGATGGATCACCAGTGTCTTTGTGTCTCCAATATTTGAGAGTGTATATGGAATCTTCAGTGCGTCAATCAGTGCAAATGCTTTTTCTTTACTTCCTACCCGGAGAGTCAGGATTGCTCCGTATCCTCTGGTAAATTGTTTCTCTGCAATTTTATTCCAGCTGCTGCTTTTCAGTCCCGGATAATTAACTGTAAGAGAAGGATACGTATCCTCCAGCCACTGTGCCAGCGCCAGTGCATTATCACACTGTCGTTCCATTCGCAGTCCCAGCGTTTCCATACCGATCAGATTTAAGTAAGCATTCATCGGTGCCAGGCATGCTCCTGTGTCCCTGAAGAGGCTGTTTCTCAATCTGGCAATATATGCAAGCGGACCAAACTTTCTGTAAGCTGCAATCTGCGGATACATCTCAGGATCCCACTTAAACTTTCCACTGTAAGTCAGGATACCACTGATTGAATTACTGCTTCCGTTGATATATTTGGAAGAAGAATTGACCACAATGTCCGCACCATGCTTGATTCCCTGAAAAAGATAAGCCGTTGCTGTGGTATTGTCCAAAATCAGTGGAATCTTATGTTCATGTGCGATCTGTGCCAGCCACTCCACATCGGTTACATCCAGACAGGGGTTGCCAATCGTCTCTGCAAAAATCAGACGGGTGTGTTCATTAATTGCTCCCTCGATTGCTTCCCAGTCATTATTTTTTACATACCGTGTAGTAATGCCAAATTCTTCGATATCCCGGAAAAGATCAATGGATCCTCCATAAAGACTTGCGGAAGATACAATCTCATCTCCGCTTCTCACGATATTTAAAATAGCATTCATGATAGCTGCCATACCAGAAGCACAGGCAATAGAAGCCATACCGCCCTCCAGTTTTGTGATCCTGTTTTCAAATGCAGCTACTGTTGGATTCCCTACACGGGTATAACAAAATCCCGGCGCTTTATTTTCAAATATTTTTTCCAGATCTGCGGCGGTGTCCTGTTCAAACGCACTGCTTTGATAGATCGGGGTGAGAGTTGCTCCCTTCGCTTCCCGAACCACTCCTGCATGGAGGAGATCTGTATTAAAACTCATACTCTTTTTTTCCTCTCTCAGTAACGTGTCTTTTCGGATGATCCCTGCAGATCGTTACTTTCCTGTTGTTATCTTTCATTTGTAACTGCCTACTATCTTCACAGTTATGAACTAAAATCAGTTTGGTTATGAGCAAACAGCGAAGCGGACAATTTTATCCGCTTGCCTCTATTTCAGGTATTCCACCACTGCAGTTGCTGCATTGGCACCATCCGAAACTGCTGTTACTACCTGGCGAAGTTTCTTGGTTCGTGCATCTCCTGCCACATACAGACCCGCCAGACTGGTTTCTCCTGTTTCCTCTGCTTTCACATAGCCAGCTGCATCCAGTGTCACAAGTTCTTTCACCAGATCTGTCTGAGGCACTGATCCGTAAGCTACAAACACGCCATCCACTGCTATTGCAGTTCCGTCTTCCAGAATTACCCCGTTTACTTTTTCTGCTCCGGTGATCTCCTTTACCTGATGTTCCAGTACAAACGTAACATTTTCTTTTTTTCTCAGTTTTTCCACTGTTGTGGCTGCACCACGGAATTCTTTTCTTCTGTGGATCACATATACCTGTTCTGCCAAATCTGCCAGATAAACAGCATCATCAAGTGCTGTATCTCCGCCGCCAAGGACAGCAACTTTTTTGCCCCTGTAAAAAGATCCGTCACAGATTGCACAGTAGGAAACACCTTTTCCTGAATATTCCTGTTCTCCCGGAATATTAGCTCTTCGCGGTGCGGCTCCTGCTGCATAGATCACAGTTTTTGTTTCTACTGATGATCCGTCTTCGAATATAATTGTAAAAACTGCGGAGTCTTCTTTTTTTATCTCTGTTACTTCCTGCTCCAGAAAAGCTACTTCGAGTTTCACTGCATGTTCCCGGAACTGTTCTCCCAGATCATATCCACTGATTCCCGGCAGTCCCAGGTAGTTGTCTACCTGGCCGCTCTCAGCGATCTGTCCGGTTCCCTCGTATTCTTTTTCTATCACTACGGCTGACAGATTTGCCCGTTTTGCATAGATTGCTGCGCTTAAACCTGCCGGACCGCTGCCGATGATACCTACGTCGTATGTCATATCTTTCGTTCCCTATTTCTCTTCTTTCAGATCACCTTTCTTTACAGAAGCTACGCAGAAATCAAGTCTCTCTTCATCGCTGTCGTCGTCATCTCCGTTCATGCCGGTTACGCTGGAACGATTCGGATCTACTCCCTCAACTACAGTTACTTTTCCTGTTCCTGCTCCTTTAGATGCTCCCGGTACACGGAAAGTTTCCACATCCAGCGGTTCGATTGATACTTCTTCCCCGTGAGTTGCCTGAGGTACCCATTCATACGGTGTACGGTATGCACGATAAACCATGTTCATCTTGAAGTTTCCGCCGATATTTTTAAAGTAAGGATTTACATATTCCCATACAATCTCATGTTCTGGTGTCACCTCGATCAGATGTCCGTCAGAACCTTCAGTGATCAGTGTGTTTCCGTTTGGTAGACGCTGCGCGGAACTGATATAGGAGCTATAGAATTTGGAAGCATCAGTAAATAACAGGTTTCCTGCTTCCAGTGGTGTATACTGCCAGATAATTTCCAGTGTGATCGGATCAAATTCCAGAACACGGGAGTAATCTCTGTGTGCGTTGTTGTTTCCGGTTGGTGCGGATGGGTTCGGATTTCCATAACCACCTTCTCCACCATTATCAAATACCAGCAGATTGCCTTCTCCCGGAAGTCCTTTCGGAATCATGTGAAAATGATGCTGTCCAATGATCCAGCCCAGTTTTCTGAGTTCTTTTGTCTTAGAAAAATCAGGTCCGATCTGCCATACGATTTCTCCTGTTTTCTTGCTGATGATTGCCAGAATATTTGCATTTCTTGCATCAAAGATCAGGTTGTCCGGATGGAATCTCTCATCGCCTGCATCGTACCATTTGTTTTCTCCAAGTACGGATACGCAGTTGATATGCATCCAGTCGCCTCCTGCTTCTCCGTGAAGTCCAGGATTACGGAACAGTACATTCTTTGCAGATTCATCAAAGTCAAATTCGTCAAAATGATCAGAAGCGCGCCAGCTCCAGAGGATATTTCCTTCCCAGTCTACTTCAATGATCTTGTCATCAATCAGCTTTTTATCTGAAATCTCATGATTGTATACATTCTCATGTGTCAGGATAATTGTGTTTCCGCTGTCAGTTTTCGGTTCACCGCCCGGATAATAATATCCAACAGTATTTCCCTCTCTCTGATAATCATGGTGCTGTCTTGCCTGCCAGGTCGGCTCTTTTCCCGGGTCTGCGATCAGTTCATTATGATCGAATTTCCAGACGATATTTCCGTCATAATCAACCTGTACAAGATCCAGCTGATCCTGGTACGCATATTTTCCGCCACGTTCTCCGGTAGTTCCCATTACATAACCACCCGGAAGAATCTTGTTTGGAAATCCGCCAAGACCTGCCCACAGATTCACTTCATTTCCGTTCATGTCGATCAGAAGTGCTCCTTTTTCTGATGGATAAATTGTGTAACCGTTATATGCTTTGTCTTTGTTATATACTAAAACTCCTGTTGGAAATACGCTTGGATAACCCATGATCTTTGCCTCCTGTTTTTATCTTTATTTCTTCTGTCTTTTTTGTTCTATGCAAGTTTTTTAATTTCTTCCTGTATGATCAGCGGATGAACTTCACCCACCAGTTTGTTTTTTATCTCTCCATTTTTGATAAATAACAGTGTCGGTACTGCCGAAATATCAAATCTGCTCTGTAACAATGATTCCTGATCAATGTTGCATTTGCCAAAGAAAACATCGTCTCCCTTTTCTTCGGAAAGTTTGTTTAATGCACCTGCCAGTTTTTTGCAGTGGCTGCATGCGGTGGTATAGAATTCTACAACCACAGGTTTGTCTTTCTGAATCTCCTGGTCAAAATTATTTACATTCAGTTCCTGCATCATGATGATTTCTCCTTTGTCTGCTATTTAAGTGTCACCTTATCCGGATACGCAATATCTACTGCTTCCGTAGTGATAAAGTCACGAATATTGTAATCTTTCGGGAAACTTCCATGTTCGTATCCCCATTTTTCAATATCTTCCAGATGCTGTGTTGCTTCCTCTGAAAATCCAGGTTCAAAACTGTAATTCTCCCAGTTTGCTTTAAAGTCTTCTGCTTTGACTCCCAGTTTGCCCTCCAGATACTCAGCAGATTCGTCCAGATGATCGCTGATATACTGTGTACTTTCATCAATTGCCTGCAGGAATTTCGCAAGCACCTCTTTATTTTCAGAAATATATTTATCTGTTGCCAGGAAATAAGTTCCTGTCTGAATACCAATTTCCTGAGAAGTTGCTGCCAGAACCCATCCGGCATCTTCAATATAATTTGCTTCAGAACCATTCGCATACACTGCAGACGCACCGCCTTTCTGGATCAGTGCCAGTCTGGTCTGAGAAGAATCGGTATTGATCAGATTCTGTTTACTCTCATCCAATCCCAGATATTCAATGCATTTACTTGCGTAATAGTAAGATACAGTTCCTTCCTGATACATGAATCCTTCTGAACCATCCAGGCTCTCCAGATCATCCGCATATTTCGGATCCACATACAGTCCACCTGACTGTGCCACTCCACCGCCGGAAATCTGTGAAAAAATCTTCAGATCTGTAGCATCCAGCGTATTTCCAAGACGGTTGACTGCTGCATAATCAGCCATCATTCCAATATCGGCTGTTCCGCTGACTACGGAATCAATCGTATTGATACCGGCTACAAATTCGGTTGTCTTCAGGTCGATACCATATTTTTCAAAAAGTCCCTGCCATAATCCTACTTCCGTAGCATACTGATCAAGCTGACCGGTCATTACTGCATCTCTTACCGTTACCAGATCTCCATCGGATGTAGATGCATCGGAGGATGCTGTTTCTTCTGTTGTCTCTTTTGTTGTTGTGCTGTTGTCAGATGATGTACTGCCGCAGCCGGAAAGTACTCCAAAAACAAGCACTGCTGTAGCTGCCAGACTGATAACTCTTTTCTTCATAATAACGTCCCTCCTGTGTACTCCTCTTTTTATATGCCGCAGTTCTTTCACTTCTTACAGTGGCTGCGCTTCTTTCATTATGCTTTTTTATTGCACTTTTTTTATTACGCCTTTTTCACGCCAAAATGTTTTAAAAATGTTGTTCCAAAAAGCTGAAGCAGACGGTCTGCTACGAATCCGATCAATGCCAGAGTAACAATTCCCGCAAATGCCCAGGCTGTTTTATAGTACATCTTGGAACTCTGTATCAGATAACCAAGACCATCGTTGCCAACCAGCATCTCTGCTGCAATCACACAGATGATACTGCTGCTGAGTCCCAGTCGGATACCGGTGAAGATATTGGGAACTGCAGAAGGCAGTACCACAGTGAAAAATACTCTCAGCCGGCTGGCGCCCATACAGGATGCAGCTTCCATCAGAGATGGATCAGTAGCAACCACTCCTGCGATCGTATTGACCAGCACCTGGAAAAATGCTGCATACAGGATTAATGCTACTTTTGAAGTATCATCCACACCAAACCACATCAGAAAGAGTGAAGTCAGTGCAATGGCCGGAATGAAACGAAACAGACTTAAAATCGGTTCTACGATCCAGCGGATTGGTTTGAAATGTCCGACTACCAGTCCGATCGGTACTGCCGTAACAACTGCCAGTCCCCATCCCTTTAATACTCTGCTTATGGATGCTACTACATCCGCCCATAAAGTTCCGTCTTTTACCAGCGTTTTTAACGCCTCCCATGTCTCTGCCGGACTGGGAAGAAAAATTTCATCATACTGCAGGGATCCAAGTCCCCAGATCAGAAAAACGATCAGCCAGGATACAATTCCTGTTTTGATGATTTTCAGAGGCAGATCCCAATTGCCTGTTTTCTTTGTGCTTACTGTCTGTGCTGCCATATTTTCTGCCGCCTTCCTAGATATAGTACATACTGGATGCATCCAGTCCTTTGTTTGTCAGTGTTGTAGTCGTTTTGTCATCGAAGACATACATCTGATTAATTACCACCCATACCTTATCGCCACTCTTTAATGGTCCGTTGACCAGAGGAGAATTGGTTCTTACGGTGATTCCTTTGATATTTAACAGTACTTCGAAGTAATTACCTCTGAAAATACTCTGTTCTACTGTTGCATGTTCGTAGATGGAACTTTCTTCTATCACATCTTTTGAATTCTTGATTTCGATAAATTCCGGTCGGATGACTGCTTTGGTATCCGGTCCGATTGAATCAAATCCTTTTAATTTTCCGTATTCTTCAATGATGGATGATTTTCCGATAAACTGTGCAACAAACGGAGTTTTCGGATGAAGATAAATCTCTACCGGATCTCCCATCTGCTCTACCCGACCTTCATTAGTAATAATGATCTCATCCGCCACCTCAATGGCCTCGTCCTGATCATGAGTTACGAAAATACTTGTAATTCCGATCTTATCAATGGTTTCTCTCAGCCAGGTCCGGAGTTCCTGTCGTACTTTCGCGTCAATTGCTGCGAATGGTTCATCCAGAAGTAATACCTCCGGATTTGGTGCGAGTGCTCTTGCCAGTGCGATTCGCTGTCTCTGACCACCGGAAAGCTGATCCGGATATCTCTTTTCCAGTCCCGGAAGTCCTACCAGCTCCAACAGCTCCTCTACTCTGTTTTTGATAAATTTCTTATCTTTCTTCTGAATCTTTAATCCATAAGCAATATTGTCATATACTGTAAGATAAGGAAATAAGGCATAGTTCTGAAATACGAATCCGATCCCTCTCTGACTGGATGGGAGATCGTTTACCACATTTCCATTAATACAGATATCGCCGGAATCCTGATGCTCCAGCCCTGCAAGCATTCGGAGAATCGTTGTCTTTCCACTTCCGGATGGTCCAAGAAGACCAACCAGTTTTCCTTTTTCAATTCCAAAATTCACATCTTTGGAGGCCTGAAAATCTCCAAAAGATTTATTGATGTGCTTTAATTCAATATACATATTTCGTCGTCCTTTATTCTCGCGTGTGCTTTATTGTCTACTCTACCTATTATTCCTATCGAATTAGTATGTTTTCTGTCTGGAAAATAATATCATTAATGATTTATAATGTCAATAATTATAGTTATAAGCGTTTTTTAGGATTAGTTATTGTTTTAAACTATAGCTCAAATCTCAGAGCCTCTATGTCTTTGCTCTTTCTACCTGCTGACGGATGCAGAACAGGCAGTGTTGTTGCCTAATTTGGTTAAAAAAGAGCACACATTGGATAAAAATCATATACTGAATAAAAAAGGCATAGCTTAGTTATGAGGACGATCAATAACCTGTGTGCAATAATTGCACGAAGACCAGATGCAGTTGCGTTTGTAAATGGAAGTAAGAAATATAAAGAGATCCGGGGCCAGGTTTCCTTTTACGAGTTAAATGATTCCGTTATTGTCCGTGCAGAAGTAAGTGGATTACCAAAAGGAAACGGCAACTGTGATAACCCGATTTTTGCATTTCACATTCATGAAGGATCACAGTGCAGCGGCACTCCAAAAGACCTATTTGCAAATGCCGGAATGCATTACAATCCGGATAACTGTCAACATCCTTATCATGCAGGAGATATGCCGCCGCTTTTTGGCGTAGATGGTTCTGCTATATTATTATTTCTTACCAATCGTTTCAGCGTAGAGGAAATAATAGGAAGAACAGTGATTATTCATGCAAGACCGGATGATTTCATGACACAGCCGTCTGGAAACTCCGGTGAAAAGATTGCTTGCGGAGTGATCAGAATGACTGCCAGATAAGAAAAAGGCCCTGATAGTCTGGGAAACCAGACCATCAAGGTCATTCTTTCGTCTCTGCCTGACTACTGAGAAATATCTACCAGTCCCATTTTTAACGTAGCATCTGAAAATTCATATGCTGCTCCATCTCCATTAAGATTAAGATACATATGATCCAGATCATTCTCATTCACGATCCACGCCATATCTACCTGCACACTTTCGTCAGGTTTCAGGGAAGAAATATAGTTCCTACCATTTCCATAATCTTCAGACAGACTATAATATTGCATTTCGGGGGTTTTTGCCCCGCCATTCCAGATAACACGGTCGAATCCATCGCCAGACTGCTCTCCCGGATCATAAATTTCATAAATTCCATTTTCATGGTTCAGCAGCATCAATGATCCAATATACAACATATGAGTGATTTCCTTGTCTGACCTGTTTGTGTAAGTAACTGTTGCATAAACAAGTTTCTGTTTCACGTCTTCTGTTTTTACAATCTCATCTACAGAGTCAACGCCATCACCGGATTTAATATAAGATAACGTATTGTCTTTCAATTTTCCATCCGCTCCGACTTCATCCAGCAATTTTTCCGGCACGCGATTCTTGTCAAGCAGCTCCAGATCGTCCGCTATCTGAACAGAATCTACACAAACTGAAATCTTACTGTCGTCTATATAGTTACCATTGCTGTCTTCGCCTGTCCCTGATATAGTGAACTCATTACCTATCTGATGTATCGGCAGTTTATCATTTTTAATAGAAGTAAGCGCTTCATCTGTCGATATTTCTTCAGGTGACACCAGTTCACTCCAAGTATACAGATCAGCAGTTTCTATCATTGTCTCACTTTCTGTGATCTCAAGGTTCTCAGCCACTTTGACAGCATCTTCTTTTAATACATCACTACCAATATAAATAGTAATTACACGATATATATCCGGGCAAAAAAGATAAATTCTCTGATCATAAGACTCTTCCCAGAGTTTATTATATTTAAGATATACACCTTCATAACTGTCAAAAGTCCTTTTCTCATAATCGACCACATCTTTATCCTGCATTACTTTTCCCATATCATCATTATCCAAAAGTACAGATGAAAAACTGAATCCACCGTTATTTGTATGTTCTGGATACTGCAGATGAAATTCATCAATCCACTCCATGCCTTTCGGAATATATCCTGCTGAAATATTTATATCGTGTATTTCTGCCGGAAGATCAATTTTTCCATTCTTATCATTTGTCTCAAGTCCGATTGAAACGCTGTATTTTCCCTGTTTTTCTATAAACATGTGATATAAATTTGTACCTGCATAGACTATTGTTGAGGCAGCCAGTGTACCTGCCGCTACTGCCACAGCCACTTTTTTGCCCGTCCATTTTTTCTTTCTTCCTGTTGGAATATTAATTACTATTGTATCCTGAAGCTGTTTTTTTACTTTATCCTGGATCATCAGATGAATAAATTCCGGAGTTTCAGGAATGCCATTTTTCATATCTTCTAATCTCATATGATCAGCCCCTCACTTTCCTGTAAATCACGCTTAAGTTTTCCCCGTGCTCTCGCAAGTCTTTTCTGGACTGCCCCTTCGCTTATCTCAAGAACCTGTGCTATCTCTTTTATATTGAAATCTTCGATATAATACAGGATAACTGGCAATCTCAGTTCTTCTTTCAGAGAGTTCAGTGCTTTATACAGATCACTGTAGTCCGCATTCTTATCTACATTCGCTTCCACCATTTCGCTCATCCCCTCCAGAGGCACCAGTTTACTTGATTTTCTTAAAAGGGTATAACACTCATTGATCAATATACGAATCAGCCATGTTTTTGCATACTTATCATTTCTCAATGTGCTAATCTTAGAAAACGCCTTAACAATCGTTTCCTGAATTGCATCCGCACAATCATGATCATCAGCTAAAATTGTTTTGGCAGTGGAATACAGTTGTCTCTCGGAGTCGAGAATCAATGTTCCTAATTGTTCTTTGGTCACTTTAACACCACCTTCTTTGGTCTGCCGGCATTCCTTTTTACATAGATTAGACGGACAGCGCTGTAAAATATCCCTGGTTTTGGTAAATTATTTTAAATATTTTTATTCTGCAAAATACTGTGCAATTGTACAAAGGTTTTATGTTCTCTCTATAGTAGCTTCCCATACCTACATAATATTGCTATAGATACAATAAAGGTGCCAGATTAATCTGACACCTCCATGCAAAATATTAAGTCACATAAACTAACGTTGGATTCTCAGTGATTTCCTTAATTGATTTGAGTGGAAAATCCAATTCACGGAAATATTGAATTTGCTGTAAACGTTCCAGAGCGCTTTCGTCATACAAACGATAACCGACTTCTGTTTTTTCGGTTGGACATAAAAGATTTATACTGTCGTAATAACGCAGGTTTCCTGTATTGATACCAGTGAAGGTGAATATTTCTTTGATTGTCATCATTATTGAAGACCTCCTTTTTTCTGACATCAATACTGTACAGGTTAACGCTGCGGAAAAGTCAAGAGGTAAAGAAAAAGCCGGGAAGTTCACATTTCTGTGTCTTCCCGGCTTTGTATCTATTATTCAAACTCGACAATTACTAATCAATTTTGTTTAGAGATTATTTATTGCCATGTTCGCTTTTCTTTCAATTATTTGATTTATTCATATTATCCTGCCTATACAGGCTAATGTTATCAATTTGTTATCGGTATTGATAACACCCGCTCCGTAGCTGTGGATAATAGCAATATATTCCGATTCAGATTATAAGCGGTTTTGCTTAGGAAATCAACCATTTGTTTCTGTATCTTCAATAAGATTTTTCTTTAATACCGCAATCGTATCTTGGTTCTTTCTCAAAAGCTCTAATTGCCTATATGCTTTTTCTCTTAATATTTTTAACCTTTCAATTTTAGGCACTTCCTGTCTTATCAAATCTGCGTTTGTATCTTCCAGATTGATAAGCACAACCAATTCTTCCGCAGAAGCAAAATCTCTGATATTAGGAGTTTTACCTTTTATTCCTTTTTCAGTTCTCCATTGTGCTGCTGTTTTTCCAAACAAAGCCATATTTAGAATATCTGCTTCTGAAGCATATGTATATGCCATTT
>OLNF01003532.1_pt1 | contig 11287 bp, 8 predicted proteins | sample 1673061 | NCBI WGS metagenome assembly OLNF01 (sample SAMEA3136751, study PRJEB25190) | human gut metagenome | reverse complement strand
TCATGATGACCTCCGTTTGTTCGTAGCCGGCCCCTTTGGCCTACCTTGTGATCCGGAAGCCGCTCAGGTTCTGGCCGAGGGCAAGGAATCAAGCGAAAACCCGGCAGGGCCCGAGCTTTGCGCAGCAAAAGTTTTTCGCGCCTTGCCCGAAGAGCCTGGTTCTGAGCGAGTGTGGCGGAGCCAAGGAAGGCGAAGGAGGACATCCCGGCATGGGGGTCTGCGCAATGAGCTAGGGATGGCTGGACGGCGTGCCTACTATGAGCGTGAATTCGAGCCGAAAACGGTTGGGCTGAACGAGGCGACCAGAGCGATTGCCTGCATGACGAAGACTCGGTTTCATCGGCCACCGAAAAAGAAAGTGGCAATTCGAGGGTTGGCAAGGTTGCGCTGAGAGCTTGCGGCGGCATGCCGACTCGGCAATATAGCCAGAAACACCCCCGCTCCTGCATCGACTTGCACGTGAACGCTAAGGGCGCTTGACACCATTCGTCTTCACTGCGGAGGCGATACTGGCAAGACCGGTCCTGCGAAGGCCGACAGCTCGGTTTCGCCTGGGGCTCTTCCGTACTTTATTGGCCGTTCCTCATGACTCGCTCTCAAGCCTACCGCCCCGTTAATTCGACGCGGTAGGTGGGTATGCCCCCTCCACTGTCCAATACGCGGGACACGCCAACCACCTGCAACTATTTACAATACAAATGGGCTGCTATTAGCTGATAGCCAAGTACTTCGCCCTGGTCAGTGATATACTTTCATTTGTATTGCACTTCGCATACACACGGAAGGAACCATGCGATGAGCTACAAGGAACTGATTAAGAGCGGTGCCGACGCGACCGACATCAAGCAATACCTGGTCGATGGCGAGATGACGGCCATCACCATTCGCATCCCGAAGAACCTTCGGAATAGCGCCAAAGAGGCCGCGGAGCTCCGCGGCATGAGCTTCAGCACGTTGGTCCGAAAATGCATGATCGACGAGCTTTCTAATATTGAGAGGGGCTAGTAGCATGGCCAATACCGCTAAGGAGCAGCAGCGCGCTGAGCTGCACAGGGCTATCTGGTCCATCGCTGATGACCTGCGCGGCAGCGTCGATGGCTGGGACTTCAAGCAGTACGTCCTGGGTACCTTGTTCTACCGTTTCATCTCGGAGAACCTTTGCGCCTATCTCGCCGATCAGGAAGGCGATCCTTCCTTCGATTACGCCTCCATGCCAGATGAGCAGGCTGAGTGGGGCCGCGAGGAAACCGTCAAGGAGAAAGGATTCTTCATTCTCCCGAGCGAGCTCTTCTGCAACATCCTCAAGCGCGTTGACAAGGACGGCATGCGCTTGACGGAGGATGGGCAGGACCTCAATGAGCTGCTTTCCCAGGTGTTTAAGAATATCGAGGGCTCTGCCGTTGGTGCAGAGTCCGAGGGCGACCTCAAGGGCCTCTTCGACGATATGGACGTCAACAGCGCCAAGCTCGGCAACTCCGTTATCGAGCGCAACAAGAAGCTCGTGAAGCTCATCTCGAAGATTGGTTCGCTCGATTTTGGCGGAGCCTTCCAAGACAACTCCATCGACGCCTTTGGCGATGCGTACGAGTACCTCATGACCATGTATGCCTCCAACGCCGGCAAGTCCGGCGGCGAGTTCTTCACCCCGCAGGAGGTGGGCGAGCTTTTGGCGCGTATCGCCATCGGCGACCGCAAGAGCGTGAACAAGGTATACGACCCTTGCTGCGGCAGCGGTGGACTGCTTCTTAAGTTTGCAAAGATCCTGGGTAAGGAAAATGTGCGCAATGGTTATTTTGGTCAGGAGATCAACCTGACCACTTACAACCTTGCACGCATCAATATGTTCTTACACGATGTGAACTTCGATAAGTTTGATATTGCGTTGGGCGATACGCTCAAGGAGCCTGCCCATTGGGACGATGAGCCGTTCGATGCCATCGTTTCAAATCCACCCTATTCGATTAAGTGGGAAGGCAAGACCAATCCGCTTAACATCAATGACGCGCGCTTCAGTCCCGCAGGAGTCTTGGCACCCGCCAGCAAAGCGGACCTTGCCTTCACGATGCACATGCTGAGTTGGCTTTCCACCGAGGGCACGGCTGCTATCGTCGAGTTCCCTGGCGTGCTCTACCGCGGAGGCGCCGAGGGAAAGATCCGCGATTATCTGGTGCGCAACAACTTCGTCGAGGCAGTCATCCAGCTTCCGGCTGACCTGTTCTTCGGCACCACCATCGCCACCTGCATCATCGTGCTCAAGAAAAACAAGACTGCAAGCGACGTGCTGTTCATCGATGCGAGCGAGCAATTTGAGCGTCGTGACTCTAAGAACAAGCTGATGCCGGAGAACATAGAGCGCATCATGGCTGTCGTAAGCTCACGCGAGGAAGAGGAGCACTTCGCCAAGCGCGTCGCCAACGACGAGGTCTTGGCAAACGATGCGAACCTGTCCGTTAGCTCTTATGTCGAGAAGAAGGACGAGCGCGAGGAAATCGATATCGCCAAGCTCAATGCAGAAATCAAGCGTATCGTAGCGCGTGAGCAGGAACTGCGCGAAAAAATTGACGCCATCGTGGCCAACTTGGAAGGCTAGTCGAAATGGGAAATAAAGAAACGCAGGCAGCTCACGAGCTAGCTATCCTCAACGATCTTAAACAGCTTTTATGCGAAGAATATAATCTGAAGCATTATTTTGCCTGCTCTCAAGATGATGTTGAATCCATCAAGGCGGCTCTTCTTTCGGCTGAACAGAATCAAGGAACCACTTTTCCTGATTTCTCTGCTGAGGCTTGCTGCATTGAGCTATTCGCTATTTCGTCTTCTGAGCAAGGAAGGAAATGCGGACCGCTTCAATCAAAGCAAGATGGCGACCTTCAGAGGAAAATTGCCAATGATGATGAAAGGGCGGCATTGGCCAAAAACGCCGAGACTCGCGTTTACACCCAAGTTCATCCCCAGCATAGCTACGAACATCTTTCCCGATCTCTGAGGGAAAACTTCGAGAGTCATTTGAATAGCTTACGTCGATCTAAAAATGAATATCTGACAAGGATTTTCGTAGTCGAATATCCAGAAGCCGACCTTCACTGCTGTTTTGGTCCAGATTCTGATTTGAGGTACGAGGGTCTCTGCATGGGTGATTTTACTGCCGAGTATTCTAATGGAAGAGATAACGGATTATATCGCTTGAGCAGGGATAAAGAGAATCTTAACTGGCTTGGTGAACACGCTGATGAGGTTGATTACGTAATTTTCTACGGAGTGCATTCCATGGAAGTGATAAACCTGCACAACGTGGGTCAAATAACAGGATTCCTTCCATGGCGCATGCGTTCTTATCCGGCGATGGCTATAACATATGCAACCTCAACCTTTCTAGGGTCGTTCGAGAAAGACTCGAATAATGAATAGCATTGAAGGACTAATCGAGCGCCTCTGTCCTGACGGGGTGGAATATAAGGCGTTGAAAGAAATAGGATCAGTTGACCGCGGCGGCAGCTTTCAAAAGAAAGATTTTGTTGAGGAAGGGATGCCATGCATTCATTATGGCCAGATCTATACGAAGTTTGGTCTTCATGCGGCAGAAACGTTCACCTTCGTAAGCGAAACTGTCTTTGAGAAGTCCAAGAAGGCACATCCTGGCGATGTTGTCATGGCGGTTACCAGCGAGAATATAGAAGATGTGTGTAAGTGTGTTACTTGGCTTGGCGACGGCGACGTTGCCGTTAGCGGCCATACCGCCATCATTCGACATAATCAGAATCCCAAATACATGACTTATTTTTTTAGGTCTGCGGCATTTGAACCTATTAAGAATAGGCTCGCGCATGGAACGAAAGTTATTGAGGTTACGCCTGCGAAGTTACTTGATGTTCGCATTCCAGTTCCGCCGATGGAAGTGCAGGAGGAAATCGTTCGGGTGTTAGACTCCTTCGCGGAGCTGGAGGCGGAGCTGGAGGCGGAGCTGGAGGCGCGCAAGCGCCAGTATGCCTACTACAGCAAGAAGCTAATAGAAAGGCATCCTAGCTGCGCTATGGTTGCGCTTGGGGATCTTGGAAGGTGGTCAAGTGGAAAGACGCCCTCTTTGTCTGAGGCGCGTTTTTGGGATGACGGTCATATCCCTTGGATATCCTCGAAGGATATGAAGAAACCCTGTTTGGCTGACACTCAAGATCACATTACTGACTTCGCTGTCAAAAATGCTGGGATGAAGCTGCTCCCAGAGGGCTCGATTGCGACTGTTACGCGCTCCGGTATTTTGAAGCATACCTTTCCTATCGCCTATCTTCGAGTCCCTATGACTGTAAACCAAGACATCAAGGTTTTGGTTCCTTCGGAGGGGTATTGCGGTCGCTATATTGCTTTGGCCCTGCAGGCTTATGCGGAGGACATCAGGGTTAAAACTAAGAAGCAGGGCGGTACGGTTGATTCCCTCGACTTTGCCAAAGTCAAAAAATATTCAATTCCCGTCCCTTCGTACGAACAGCAAGTTGCTCTTGCAGATCAACTTGAACAATTTAGTACTTTGGCTAGCGACATCTCCCAGGGTCTTCCTGCAGAAATTGAAGCGCGCCGCAAGCAATATACTTACTACCGTGACAAGCTCTTGAGCTTCAAGGAGAAAGTCGCATGAGCGAGACAAATTACGAATACGCGAGCGTGGCTGAGCCAGAGTTTGAACCCTCTTTGGCTGATGAACTTTCGGGTAGCATCGACTTCGACGTTATGGCATTTGGCGGGCAGGCTACGGTGTGCTCGGCGCTCCCCAAGCAACAGCGCCGTTCGTCCGCCTATCAGTCGGAAGCACAGCTCGAGGATGCTTTTGTAAAACAGCTCTGCCGCCAGGGCTATGAGCATCTTGTTGTTTCCAGCGAAGAGGAGCTCATTGCTAATCTTCGAACACAGCTGGAGGCTCTGAATCGCATCAGCTTCTCCGACAAGGAATGGGCACGCTTGCTCAAGGGCTGGATTGCTGCAGACAACGACGGCATCGTCGAAAAGACGCGCCGTATTCAGCGCGACCATGTCTATGCGCTTCGCATGGATGACGGCTCGGTTCGCAACGTCTCCCTCATCGACAAGCGCAATGTGCACAACAATCGCATGCAGGTGATGAACCAGTACGCGCAGCAAGGAAGCTACGACAACCGTTACGACGTGACGGTGCTGGTAAACGGCTTGCCGCTTGTCCATGTCGAGCTCAAACGTCGCGGCGTCGCTATTCAAGAGGCCTTCAACCAAATCGAGCGCTATCAGCGTGATAGCTTCTGGTCCGGCTGCGGGCTGTACGAGTATGTTCAGATTTTCGTTATCTCCAACGGCACGCACACCAAGTACTACTCCAACACCACGCGCTTCTCTGCTATCGAGGAGCGTGCTGGCAAGAAGACGCGCGGCAAGAAGAGCTCGAACAGCTTCAAGTTCACCAGCTGGTGGGCCGCTGCTGACAACATGCCCATCTACGACCTCGCGCCCTTCACCGCGACTTTCTTCGCCAAGCACGCATTGCTCAACATCCTCACGAAGTACTGCGTCTTTGACGTCGAAGAGAAGCTGCTCGTCATGCGCCCGTATCAAATTGTGGCTACGGAGCGCATCTTGAACCGCATCCTCGTCAGCGAGAACAACAAGAAAATGCTCGGCACCCTGCGCGCCGGTGGCTACGTGTGGCACACCACGGGATCAGGCAAGACTTTAACCAGCTTCAAGACAGCACAGCTCGCCAGCCAGATGGAGGGCGTGGACAAGGTCATGTTCGTCGTGGACCGCAAGGACCTGGACTACCAGACCATGCGCGAGTACGACCGCTTCGAGAAGGGTGCGGTTGACGGCAGCGAGTCCACGGCAGTGCTCGCAAGGCAGCTCGCCAACCCTGATTGCCGCATCCTGGTGACCACTATCCAGAAGCTCGCCTGCTTTATCAAGAAGAACAAGGGGCATGAGGTCTATGCGCAGCATTGCGTCATCATCTTCGACGAGTGCCATCGCAGCCAGTTCGGCGAGATGCATGTGTCCATTACCAAGCACTTCAAGAACTACCACCTGTTTGGCTTCACGGGCACGCCGATCTTCGCCGACAACGCCGGCAGCGGGCGCAACTTCAACTTGCGCACTACCGAGCAGGCCTTCGGTGACAAGCTGCATACCTATACGATCGTGGACGCCATTCGCGACGAGAACGTGCTTCCCTTCCGCGTGGATTACATCCAGACCATTCGAGAGCGCGATCAGTACGAGGACCAGAAGGTCTACGACATCTACCGCGAGGGAGCCTACAAGGCGGCGGCCCGCGTTGATTTGGTGACCAACTACATCCTCGACCACTTTGCGCAGAAGACCAAGCGCAGCCATGGCTACTCCTTTAAGGGCACGCGTGTCATGGGCTTTAACTCCATCCTCGCCACAGCGAGCATCGACATGGCCAAGGTGTACTACACCGCTTTCAAGCGCATTCAGGAGGAGCGCGGCGGTGAGAAGCTGAAGGTGGCTATTATCTACAGCTTTGGCCCTAACGAGGCCGATGATGGCTGCGGCCTGCCTGACGAGAGCTTTGATGTGGAGAGCTTGGACACGCCGAGCCGAGACTTCCTTGCGAATGCCATCGCGGACTACAACGCGATGTTCTCCACGAGCTTCGACACGAGTTCCCAGGGTTTCCAGAACTACTACAAGGACCTGTCCGATCGCATGAAGAAGCGCCAGGTGGATTTGACCATCGTGGTCAACATGTTCCTGACGGGCTTTGATGCCACGACGCTCAACACGCTGTGGGTTGATAAAGACTTGCGCGACCATGGTCTTATCCAGGCGTTTAGCCGCACAAACCGCATTCTCAATTCCGTGAAGACCTATGGCAACATCATCTGCTTCCGCAATCTCGAGGACCGAGTTAACCACGCTATTAGCCTCTTTGGCGACAAGGAAGCCGGCGGCGTTGTGCTACTCAAGCCGTACGCGGAGTATCTGGGCGAATACCGCGAGCGTTTGGCTCAGCTGCGCGAGCAGTTCCCTTTGGAGGCGGTTCTCAGCGGCAACGCCCTTTTGGGCGAGGAGGCCGAGAAGGCTTTCATCCGTCTTTTTGGCGTGATTCTGCGCTTGCGCAACATCCTCACTGCCTTTGATGACTTTGCGGCAGACGACACGTTGAGCCCGCGCGACGAGCAGGACTATCGCAGCGTGTACACAGATCTGTACCAGAAGTGGCGCAAACAAAAGGAAGACGCCACGATCATCAACGACGACCTTGTCTTCGAGGTCGAGCTGCTGAAGCAGGTCGATATCAACATCGACTACGTGCTGATGCTCGTGCAGAAGTATCACGACTCGAATTGCACTGACAAGATGATCATCGGGGACATCGAGCGCGCGATTGGCGCGAGCTACGAGTTGCGCAATAAGAAGGACCTCATCGAAGCATTCATCGACAGCCTGGATTCAAGCAATGATGTTACGGCCGACTGGGAGAAATACCTGGCCGAAGCCAAGGAGCGCGAGCTTTCTGCCATCATCGAGGAGGAGGCTCTGGATAATATGGCAACGCGTGAGTTCATGGCCAATGCTTTCGTGGATGGCGGCGTTCCCGAAAGCGGCACCGAGGTGGCAAACCTTATGACCAAAAAGCCGAGCCGCTTTGCCCCTGCCAATTCCTATGCGGAAATGAAGGCTCGGGTGCTCGACAGGCTCAAGGGCTTCTTCGATAGGTTCAATGGATTGGGAAGGTAATTGCGAATGACTGTAATTGAGAGACCTTTCTCTGATAAATGCCTAGCTGACCTGCTTGCTAGCAACAATGCAAATCTCAAAAAAGAGATTGACTCGTTGTCCGATGACCAGCTGCTTGGCAACAGCCACGACTACTTGGTCGCATACTTTCTTGAGAAGTACACTTTCGAAAGCCTGTCTCTCGGTGAAGAAGATCCCTCTGCGCGAAAGCAGGAGCGTTGCAAGATTTCGAAATGTCTGCACGACCCCTTCGAGCGCCGGATGCGCGGAAGGTATAACGTTGAAGTCGATGGGGTGCGTGTTAGTTTTGCGTATCCGTATCACGGCAATTCTGATCTCTTTAGGTGCAGGGCAAGCATTTTCTCCCTTTCTGGATATCCAAGCATAGAGGTGCAGAAAGGGTACGTGATACTTAAATCTGAACAGCCAATCTACAGTAATGCGGAGGCTCCAAGCGGAAAGGATATAGCGACGGAACTAAACTCTCAGTCTGAATCTATTCGCTCTGGTATCGAGTATCTTGCTCGAGATATTGCCGCGTACAATTCTACGCTTTCATCAAGCATCGAATCCGCTTTGGCCAAACGAGAGAACCTCTCCAAAAAGCTATCTGATCTCTTTGTGGAATTGGAGATTCCTGTTGAGCCGAAGAAAAACGCCGATGGAAGCATCGCTCTCAGGAAGAAGCTCCGCCTCGAGTCGAAATCCGAGAGTCCCGAAGCGAACTGCCATATCAGCGACGTGATATACGAAGAAATCCTCGATATCATCCGGAACTGCTATGCAACTTGCGAGAGGACGCCGGCTACCTATGCGAGCTTAGACGAGGAGGCTCTCAGGGATCTTGCTCTTGTTCCCCTGAATTGCCAATACGAAGGTCGAGCAACGGGCGAAACGTTCAGGAACAAAGGCAAAACCGACATAAGCATCGAGGAAAAGAACAGGGCCGCATTTGTCGCCGAATGCAAGATATGGAAAGGCCAGAAAAATTTCACGGCAGCAATTGAACAGCTTTTGGGCTATTTGACTTGGAGAGACTCGAAAACAGCCTTGCTGATATTTTCAAGGAACAAAGATTTCAAGGGAGTGCTGCAGGCTGCGAAGGAAGCCTTAAGCGAAGACGATCGCTGCATCAGCTTAAACGAGCCGCGACAAAACGAATTCGACTGCAAATATGTGTTTGAAGGAAAGCCTGGGGATACAACTAGAATCCGCATCATGGCTTTCGACTTGTATTCTTCTTGAAAGGAAAACATTTGAAAGGCGAAGAACGATACCTTCTTAACTTGCTCGAAGGCACGAAAACTCGATTTGTAATCCCCGTCTATCAGCGCAACTACGACTGGAAGATCGAAAACTGCAAGCAATTGTTTGACGACCTCGAGGACGTCATTTCCGAAGGTGTGGAGAGTCATTTCTTTGGAAGCATTGTCTCCAAGGCAGATGGCCCCGACACGCGTATCGTCATCGATGGCCAGCAAAGGATCACCACGTCATACCTTCTTCTGCTTGCCCTCGTGAGCAAGCTAAGGGAAGGCGCCATCGCCTCTGAGGACGAAAATCTGGCCGACATGATCACCGAGGAATACCTCATCGACAAATGGCATAAGTCCGAGCGAAAGCTGAAGCTGAAGCTCATCAAGGACGACCAGGCCGCCTTCGAGGCGATCTACTCCGCCGACGCGGAGAAGTTCATCCAGGACTCCAACGTAACCCAGAATTTCATCTATTTCTGCGGCCGAATCGACAAGACAAAGCTAACAGCCGACCAGCTGCGTGTCGCCATCGAACGCCTGATGATCATCGACATCAAGCTCGACAAAGAGGACGACGCCCAGCGAATCTTTGAGAGCCTCAACTCAACAGGCCTCGACCTCAACGAGGGCGACAAGATCCGCAACTTCATCCTTATGGGCCTCGATGCCCAAATGCAGGAGGAATACTACGAGCGGTACTGGAACGAGATCGAGAAGAACACCGGCTACGATGTAAGCTCATTTGCTCGTGATTGGCTTGCTGCCGTCCGCAGGAAGACCCCCGCAATCAAGAAGGTCTATTCCGTGTTTAAGGACTATGTAAAAGCGGGGGCATTCGATACGAAAGTCTTGCTTGAGGAGCTTCTCAAGTACTCAAAGCATTACAAGGCGATTAACGCCGCCGATTCCGGAAACCATAGACTTGATGCGGTTTTGAGGCGACTTATTCTGCTGGACATGAGCGTCATGAACCCGTTCACTCTGAATCTGTTCGAATACAGACGCTGTGGAGAAATCAGCGACCAGCAGGTGATCGAGGCGCTCAAATCCGTCGAGACCTACCTTTTCAGGCGCTGGGTCTGCAAGGTTCCCACCAATGCGCTCAACAAGGTCTTCGAGACCCTGCACAGCGAGGTCCTGAGAGGCGTCAAGGACGGCGGTTCGTATCCTGACGTGTTGAACAAGGTTCTCCTCTCCAAGGAGGGCAGCGGACATTTCCCAGATGACGCCGAGTTCATGCAGGCGTTCGAAGAGAGGGACTTCTACAGGATCGCGGGTTACAAGTACTATCTCTTCGATCGTCTTGAAAACGGAGACAGCCTCGAAAGGGTCAACGTCGTCGACAACCTTCGCGATGAGTCTTTCAGCATTGAGCACATCATGCCCCAGACGCTTTCGACAAGCTGGCAGCAGGATTTGGGCGACGACTTCGCAGAAATCCACGCAAGGTGGATGAACAGCATGGCGAATCTGACGCTTACCGCATACAACTCCAAATACAGCAACAGGCGCTTTGTCGAGAAGCGGGACATGGAGAACGGCTTCAAGCAGTCTGGCTTCAGGATCAACGGCTTCGTCTGCCAGCAAGAGGCCTGGGGCGAGGAGCAGCTGAAGGCTCGCAACGAGCTCATGAAGAGGAAGTTCCTTGAGCTTTGGCCACCCATCGAGTCCGACTTCGAGTGGGGCAACGACGCCTACGAGGAGCATGCCCTCGACGATGACTTCTCGTTTACCGGCAGGCAGATCGCCGCATACAGCTTCATGGGATCTCGCTTCACGGCGAAGACCTGGGTTGACATGATCTGCGGCGTCCTCTCTATGGTTTACGAGCTTGATCCAGTCGTCTTCCATAAGTTCGTCCCTGAGGGCTCGGACTTCCCGGGAAGGTATTTCTCACGGAAGGAAAGCGACTATTGCTTCAAAGTTGGCGAGGGAATCTACTTCAATCCTGGAAGCTCAACTTATGTGAAAATCGAAACGCTGAAGATCGTTTTTGAGGCAGCGGGCATTGACTGCTCAGAGCTTCTGATCGAGCTGTACAAGTCGAAGATCGGGGATCCATCGTAGCTACTGGGGCCTGTAGGGGCTTCTCTACCCTGCACTCCCTTGGCATACAACGTCCAAGTGTCCATCAGTTAGTGCTCGCAGTTTCCCATGACCCACCGTGACCTACGAAAATGCCTCGGATGACCCGAAAAACCGTGACCCAAATTTGACCCCATGGATTCTCGGCAATTTTTGAGACTGGATGCAAATGGGACAAACTGGAGCAAACTGCGGCAAACTGGAACAAACTGGAGATAGTTTCTAAC
>OLNF01003529.1_pt1 | contig 11296 bp, 9 predicted proteins | sample 1673061 | NCBI WGS metagenome assembly OLNF01 (sample SAMEA3136751, study PRJEB25190) | human gut metagenome | reverse complement strand
CCGACGCGATTGCACATTCCCATCACGCGCTTGGCGATCGCTACATGCGCGCCTCTTGCTACATCTGCAGCCTTTTCACCGGCAGCAAGTCTTGAAATGACTTCGCTTTCCGCAAAGACGGTGCAGGTATTGTTTATGGAAATTTCTTTTGTTGCCTGATCTGCAAGCTCTGACAGATCGTCCAAGGTGCATCCAAGGACTCTTGCCATGACTTCAAGGAACCGTCCGGTTCCGGCCGCGCATTTTTCATTCATGACAAAATTAGCAACCTTGCCGCTCGCATCAAGCTTAATAACTTTCGCGTCCTGTCCGCCGATATCCACGATGGTTCTGGCCTCTTGGGTCAGATAATTTACGCCCTTCGCGTGGCAGGTAATCTCGGTAATTTGCTTATCAGCATCTTGGAAATTGACGCGTCCGTAACCGGTAGCGATGGTGTACTGAATGTCATCTTTCGTGGCGTTTGCCTGCGCGAGCGCATCAGCAATGACTTCCTCAAACGCGTTGGTGCCTGTTCCCAGATTGATGACGGATACGCCCGCGAGTTCTTTTTTGTCGTTTAAAACCGCGACTTTCGTTGATGACGATCCAATGTCGATTCCTAAAAACATGTATTTCTTCCTCGTGCTTTCCTTTTTCTTAAATGAGCATTTCTGTGAAGCTCTGTACTCTGGTTCTGATCTGTTCGAAGGTGCTCAGCTGCTGATCTGTTTCCAGATAAAGCTCCGGAATGCCTGCTTTTTCAAGCTCTGCTTTGTAGATCGGATAATCATATTCTTCCGGATCGCAGAACTTCATCATCATGACAACAACAGCATCGGCACCGTTTTCTTTTACCATGTCGATCAACAGCTGTCCGCGCTTCTTATGCGGTTCGTAGAGGAAGGTGTCCCCCACCTGATCCGCGACGATGTAAGCCATCTTTTCGTAAGCGTCAGCAACGTTATCTCTAGCAGGCGTTCTCCAAAGGCGCGAGCCGAGGCTCATGTCATCGCCGACAACCGCCACCTGGTTTTCCTCGAAGACATCCAAAACTTCCACCGGCTCCGGCATCAAACCGGTCAGGATTACTTTGGTACCCTTGAAAGTCGACGGCGCTTCTGCCTTCAGACCTTCGATGATTTCCTTTACCTTTTCGGTGTAAACAGCCTTATCCATGAACTGTCCTGCCTTGATGATCAGATAGCGTGTCTTCGCACCGATGATCTCCGGATGCTCCGCGGCAACTTTGGTGAATTCCCGCATGGTTTTGCGGTATTCTTCGTAGATCGCAAACGCTTCTTCCACCTTGTCTTCCAGAATGATCTTGCCTAAGATCAGCTCCAGTTCATGCTTTACACGTTTGGTTTCGCTAATCATAAACTCCACACCGACCTTGAGGTCCCTGTGCTGCGGATAGGCCATGCCGATGACCGGAACCTGCGGAACCGCGACTTTCCAGTTTTCTTCGATGCACTTGAGCGTATCGCAGAAGGTCGGAACGATGACGGCTTTCAGGTTATCATAGACGCCGCGCATACCGAACTCAATATTCGTTCTCATAACGGAACAGCAGAAGCTCTGGAGATATTTATCTGCAAGCTGAATTTCTGTGCTGCCGCCCCACATGCCGACCGGCACACAGCCTGCCGCGTAAACGATTTCATCCGGTGTGTGGATCGGGAAACAGCCGACTAAAGCTTTCCCTGTTTCTTTCTGCGTCTGAGCAATGGTTTTGCCTGGGTGCAGCGCCGCATCGCATAATTGCTGAATGGTATCTTTGTAAGCCATTAGATGTCACCTCTTCTCTTCGCTTCTTTGTTCTTCTCCATCATTTCAACCAGAGCCTGAATTCTGGTCTCGTACTGTGCGTCACTGAATACTCTCGGATCTGTCTGATCGCCGTCAAAGATTACGGATGGACATCCGGTCTTTTCGGTGATTCTTCTCTGTACTTCGTAGGTTCTGAAGTCCATCAGCTTGCAGCTTCTGTTGCTGTGGAAAACAACGCCGTCCACATTGAAGTCTTTGATCAAATGTTCCATCTGGTCACTGCCGTAGTCCAGATTACGATTTGCGTAGTTGCCGGTATAGCTTCTGGCCATGCCATCCAGGTCGTTCGTTTCGTATACCTTGTACCAGCTGTTCGGGTAGGTGCTGGTTACCATGTTGATGCCGTATTTTTTGAGCAGTTTGAACGTGGTAGACAGATGCGGCCAACATGCAATGCCGTCCCAGATGATGCGGTACTGTTCCTCCGCACTGTTCCAAGGGCCCTTGCCCTGCTCCGCCTTTTCCTTTAATTCTTCATACCAGAGTTTGAAGAGCTTATGACCGTCTTCTGAGCTTCTCATACAGACGATCATGGCCATGTAGTTGAACATATCGAAGCCGTTCAGCGGGGATGGTGTAACTTTACCCCAGTCTGTCGCTTTTTTCCACCATTCGCAGGTAGCGTTGTTCATCGCCATCTTTTCTGCCAGCTTGTCATAGTCCATCTTACGTCCGGTAAATTCTTCGAGCTGGGTGATCGCGTTTTCAATCTGTCCCCGAATGTATTTTGTTGCGTTTTCCGGAACTTCATAGGTATGGTTAAACGGCATATCGAATAAAATCATTGGGATATTCAGCTTCGTCGCGATATTTTCGTACCACTTCAGTACCGTGTGACAGATGTTTGAAGAACTGAAGATAATGTCCGGAAGCGGAATATCCTGTGCTTCGGCATGCTGAATATCAACATAGCCCATATTGACTCTCGCATAAGAGCAGATGTCCGCGCTGTATCCGATGCCCTCAGCGTGCTCAATGAATTTCATCGCTTCTTTTCTCGCACCGATCGCAGCTGCGTGGTTTTCCGGATATACAGTGGTAAGATCCATCGCGTCCAAAAGCTCATTCGGGCAGATGGAAGTCGCCCATACGACCGGCTTGCCCTCCGCTTTTGCTCGCAATGCACTCTCATAGTGTTTTGCCGTCAATTGATTCAATAAATCTTTTGAGGTTAATTTCTTCTCTTCCATGAACGGTTGCCTCCTACTTGTTTTGATAAACGGGTTTTCTTTTTTCTATAAATGCGCGCATGCCCTCTTTCTGGTCTTCCGTGTTGAATAACTTCGGCCATGCTTTCGTTTCGATATCAATCGCTTTTTCCATATCCGGCTCCTGGATGCCTCTCGCGACAACGTCCTTGACCATGCGGATCGCAACCGGACCGCGTTTCGCGATTCTGCCGGCCATCTTCATGGCAGCTGCCAGTGCTTCGCCTTCTTCCACCACCTGGTTGACAAGCCCCATCTGGAGCGCGCGGTCAGCACTGACTGCGTCACCGGTAAAGATCAGCTCTTTGGCAAAGGCTTCGCCGCAGATGCGCGGCGCGCGAATAGTTCCGCCGGCACCCGGGAAAATACCGAGCGTCACTTCCGGGAAGCCCATTTTCGCAGTCTTTGCGGCAATACGGATATCAGCGGTCAACGCGAATTCCATGCCGCCACCCAAGGCGTAGCCTTCGATCGCCGCAATTACCGGAAGCGGCATCTTTTCGATTTTATTGAAGGTTGGCGTAAACGAAAAGGCTTTGGCTTCTTCTTCATTGCATTCCGCCATACCTTTGATGTCTGCGCCTGCCGCGAAGTTCTTTTCGCTGTGAAGCACAACGCAGCGGATATCCGAATCTGCCTGGATCTGATCTACGAGCTTGTCGATTTCATCCACGATACTGCGGCTGAGCGCATTCAGCGCCTCCGGACGATCGATGGAGATGATGGCAATATTGTCTTCTTTTTTATAAACTACCTGAGACATGTTCTCTCCTCTCCCATGCGCGCTATTTGTTATAGTCGTAGAAACCTGCGCCTGTTTTTCTGCCTAATCTGCCGGAGTCAACCAGTCTTCTAATCTGCGGGCTTGGTCTGAACCTGTCACCATATTCCGCAAACAGGATCTCATCAACCTGCTGGTTCAGGTTATGCCCGGTAATGTCAAGCAGGGCGAAGATACCCATCGGATGACCGAGACCGTACTTGCAGATCTTATCCACGTCCTCTACGGAGCATACACCTTCTTCAACCAGACGGCAGGCTTCCAGATACATGCAGTGGAAAATACGGTTCAGACCGAAGCCTACGACATCCTTGACCTTAACCGGTTCTTTTTCGATGTCAACTAACAGCTGATATACCGCCTCTACGGTTTCTTCCGCGGTCAAAAGTGCCGGGATTACTTCCACCAGCTTCATCACGCTTGCCGGCGAGTTAAAATGTGTACCGATGAACTGAGGTTTTCTTTCTTCGGAAACCGCCGCCGCAAGCTTGGTAATCGAGATCGATGATGTATTGCTGGCTAAGATGATCTCTTTTTTGCAGATTTCATCCAGCTGCTTGAAGATATTGCTCTTGACCTCCAGCACCTCCAGCGCCGCTTCGATGATTAAATCGCAGTCAGCCATATCATGCATATCCGCGGTCGCGTGCACACGCGCCAACGTCTTTTCTTTGTCCTCTTCTGTAATCTTGCCCTTCTTGATATTCTTGTCGAGAACTGCGGCTTGTTTTACTTTTCCGTTATCCGCCAACTCCTGGTTTACATCGCTGAGTACAGTTTCATAGCCGGCTCTCGCGAAACAAAGTGCGATTTCTGCTCCCATCATTCCAGCGCCGACAACGCCAACTTTCTTAATCATTTCTTATCCCTCCGTAATCATATTTCTTATGATATAATTGTTACGTTTGCCCACAAGGGCTTTTCTACATTTTCTATGCAAAAATCAAGCCAAGATATGAGTACACTGCCATGACAGCAAAAAAAGCCTCAAACCATTCTAATTTCAAGAACTATGGTTTCAGACTTTTTTCTTCAATCTCGTTTTTTTTGCTGTTTTTTTGATTTTACGATGCAATGGGGCATCACAGTCAGAAAATTCTCTGCCGATCTGCATGCTTTATGCCAATTCAGATTTTGCAGAACTGCATAGTCACATCTTGACATTATGCTAAAAGGAATAGCTAATCCAAGCCGTATTTCTGGAGTTTTCTTACAATTGTCGACTGATTGACATTCAGCTTCGCTGCCATCTCTCTGGTAGAGCTGCAGCGTTCTTTTTCTCTTGTCAAAATCAGCTTCTCCAGTTCATCGGTCGCCTCCGCCAACGTCAATGCGTCATCGCTCGCAATCCGCTTGATTTCTTTGGTACTTTCTCCCTTTTCGCTTGAAGCGATCCAAGGCAGATCCTCCGTCTGCAGATATTCGTTATTGCTGACGATGACCATGTTTTCGACTACATTTTTGAGCTGCCGAACGTTTCCGGTCCACTCATGCGCTTCCAACTCCTTGATGACATCATAGGTAAACAGCTTATGCTGGCAGTATTTTTTGTTGTATCGGTTGATAAACAGATTTGCAAGCGGCATGATATCATCGATTCTCTTGGAAAGCGGCGGTACGTTGATCTGTACAACGTTCAGCCTATAGTACAAGTCCTCCCGGAAGGTTCCTTCCTGCGCCATTTCCGCGAGATTCTTGTTCGTTGCTGCAATGACGCGAACATCCACATGCTTTGTTTCCAGTCCGCCGACTCTGCGCACCTCTTTGGTCTCCAAAAAGCGCAGCAGCTTTACCTGAAAATCCAAGGAGGTTTCTCCGATCTCATCCAAAAAGATCGTTCCGCCCTCTGCCGCTTCTATCAAGCCCTTTTTGCCCATTTGCATCGCGCCGGTAAAAGCACCTTTTTCATAGCCAAAAAGTTCTGATTCAAGCAGTTCGAACGGTATCGCGCCGCAATTGATCGCGATAAACGGTTTTTCGCTGCGCATGCTGTGCCGATGTATGAATTTTGCAACCTCCTCTTTGCCGACACCCGAGTCTCCGAGGATCAGGACATTAGCCTGAAACGGCGCTACCTTTTCGGCCAGAGTCAGTACATCGCGCATGCTTTTGCTGGCTGCCACGATCCCGCCGTCCCGTTCCAGATCATCGTCATTGTAATAGGCATACCGGTCGCTGTATAATTGCTCTCGCTGCTTCGCCATCTGCAGCTCTTCCGTCAGATTGTATATTTCTGATATATCCCGCGCGTTGATCACAATTTTTTTAATCTCGCCGTCTTTGTCAAAGATCGGCTTGCCGGTCACCATGATGTGTCTCCCGGACTTCACGACCTGACGCTTGGATACCGGCGCTTTTTGCTCTGCAACCAGGTAGACCACCGAATTCGGCATCCAGATCGGATTGATCAGATCGCGCATCGACTTTCCCTCGAGGTCACTTTTTTTGATTTCTGCGACGCGTTCATACGAATCATTTACGAACAGCACCTTTCCGTCTTTATCTGTCACAAGAATTCCATCAAAAGAGCCTTCCAAAATTTCAGTCAATTCCTCTACAAGCTTTTTTTCATATGCAAGTTCTTTTTTTTCGTTCATGGTCTACCTCTGGTTCATCAGTTCTGAAAGAATATAACTTCGGCTTTCGTATGCTGTAACAGGTTTATTATATCATAAGTTTTTTAAAAAGTGTACGAGAATCTTTCCTCGTCGACAAAATTATTGTCAATACATCCTCATGGCGCAGAACGCCGCGCTCATGACAAAATCATAATCATAGCGCGGCGCTCTGCGTAGTGTGTGATGTGTTATATGTAATCATATGAGGATGCCAAGGGCACCCTTCGAGAAGGAGCTAAATATAAATCATCCCGGCATTTCTGCAGTATGCTTCCCAATCCTTTTCGAGCTGTTCTCTGAATTTTGGATGTGCGATGGAGATCAGCGCTTTTGCTCTTTCCTTGATCGGCATACCGAATAAATCGACTGCACCGTATTCGGTTACGACCCAGTGTACATCCTGTCTGGTCGTGGTGACCGGCGTACCGGCTCCAAGCACCGGAACGATCCTGGATATTTCACCATGCTTTGCTGTAGACGGCAGCGCAATGATCGGCTTGCCGCCCTTGGACTGCTCTGCACCCCTCATGAAGTCGAGCTGTCCGCCGACGCCGGAGAACACAGTCGTTCCGCGTGTATCCGCGTTGACCTGACCCATACAGTCTACTTCCAAAGCGGAACAGATGGCGACTACCTTATCGTTCTGCGCGATAATACCGACGTCGTTGGTGTAGTCTACCGGTTTCAGTTCGATCAGGTTATTGTGATCAACATATCTGTAAAGCTCCTTGGTTCCCTGCACGAAGGTCGCGACGATCTTGCCCTTGTTGATATTCTTTCTCTTGCCGTTTACCACGCCTGCCTTGATCAGCGGGATCAGGTTATCCGTAAATACTTCTGTATGTACGCCGAGGTCCTTCTTGTCGCCGAGGAACTTGAGGATCGCGTTCGGAACGCCGCCCTGTCCCATCTGCAGACAGGAACCGTCCTCAATCAGCTGTGCGATATTGTAGCCGATCTTTTCGACGACCGGATCGTCAGAGGAAATCGGATCGATCGCATAGATATCTTCGTCATGTTCTACGAAGAAATCGATATCGGATACATGCACCATGGTGTCACCGCAGACATACGGCATATTCCGGTTCACCTGACAGATCGAAACTCTTGCAGTCTCGATGCAGGCCTTCGCCTGGTCGCAGCAGGTGCCGAGGTTGACATAACCGGATTCATCCGGCGGCGTGCAGTAAAGCATCGTCACATCGCAGCCGATCTTTTTATCTCTCATCGCCTTTGGCTGTGCGTAGAAGTGCATCGGCAGGAATTCGCCTCTGCCCTCCTGTACGCAAGCTCTTGTATTCTTACCTAAGAAATAGCACACCGGAACGAAATGCCCATGGTATTTCGGGTCTGCGTAAGGGGCTTCTCCTACGTTCAGACCCTGCAGAATACCGACGTTTTCCAGTTCCATGCCTCTGGTTTCGCATAAAACCTTCATCAGATATCTCGGCTCCGCGCAGTTGTGCCCCGGTACGACCATGTCTCCGCTCTTTACCTGTTTGACAGCCTCTTCAGCAGAAACGAGTTTACTTTTATAAATCTCTTGCCATTCCATAGTTCTATAACTTCCTTTCTGAAATCAAATTTTGTTGTGTTTTCGATATCATATCCTACCGCATTGCAAGGGTCACATCGCCGGTGCAGGCCAGCACACCTTTTGTGAAGACCTGACAAGTGCAAGTCACGATTGCTTTCTCCTGCCTTTCCTTTGCAAATAGCGCGTGTGTCTCCAATGTATCTCCCGGCAAGATCTTTGCAAGGAATTTCACATTGTTCACGCCTAAAAACAGCGGCACTTTCCCTGCATAGCGTTCTGTGGATAAAATCAGGATATCAGCAGTCTGTGCCATGTTTTCGACTGTATACACGCCCGGAAGCACCGGATCGCCTGGAAAATGCCCTTTGAAGATTTCTCTCTCCGGATCAATAAACCAGGTCGTTGTGATACTCTGCTCCGGCTCCATCTGCACTACGTTATCTACAAGCAGCATAGGTTCTCTATGCGGAATGACTTTTTTTACCTCGTCGGTTGTCATGAGAAGTTTTTCCATGATTGCATCCTCCTTCTTATCAAGCTAACCTTCGTAAATATTTTCGATCAGTGTCGAAACACCGAGTCCGCCGCCGCAGCAGCTGGAGAACATGCCGTACTTGCCGCCTCTTCTGATCAGTTCTTTCATCGTGAAAATGCAGACTCTCGCGCCGGAAGCGCCGTTCGGGTGTCCGAATGCGATTGCGCCGCCGTTCGGGTTCCAGTTTTCCATGTTCATCTTTTCGCCTGTGATGTTTTCCATTTCCTTAATGACAGAAAGGTTCTGTGCTGCGAACGCTTCGTTGCATTCGTATACATCGACGTCGCTCATCTTAAGACCAACTCTATTGAGGATCTTCGTGTTGGAGAACGCCGGTCCGATGCCCATTTCCTTTGGATCAACGCCGACATCCAGACCATAGATCCATTTTGCCATCGGCTTGTAGCCAAGCTCTTTTGCTTTCTCCGCGGTCATCATCAGAACGAAAGCAGCGCCGTCGTTCATGCCGGATGCATTGCCCGCAGTGGTCACGCCGCCTGCGTTGACCGGTCTTAATTTTGCAAGGCCCTCTAAGGTCGTGTTTGCTCTCGGATGTTCGTCGGTATCTACGATGACCGGTTCACCTTTTTTGGTGTATTTGACTTCGACCGGCATGATCTCTTCTTTGAAATAGCCTTTCTCCATGGCAGCTGCTGCTCTCTGCTGGGAACGAAGTGCAAATTCATCGCACTGCTCTCTGGTGATGCCCCATTTGACAGCCATGCCGTCGGAAATTTCGATCATGGACATGTTGTCCTCGTCGGTCGGCGCCAGTCTTCTCGGTGCTGCTGTCGGCGGATGATCCTTGTACGGTTCTACGGAAGCCGGGAATTTGTAATAGTCCTGGCTGTGTGCTTCTGCACCGCCGCAGATCGCAACGTCAATGATGCCTGCCTGAATCTGCAGAGCCGCATTGTTGATGCAGGCGATGGAAGAACCGCACTGCATTTCGATGAAAGTTGCGGAGGTCTCATACGGAAGTCCTGCGATCAAGGACGCATATCTTGCAAAGTTATGGGTGTTCACGTCGCCGGAAGCACTGCCTGCAAAAACAGCATCCACCTTGCCCTTGTTCAAAATGTCTGTCTTTTCGCACAGACCCTTGATGGTCATGCCGGCTATTTATCCTGCATTATCTGGTGCTGCACGAGGGCGAGCAGGTCTACCCCAAGGATATTGAAAAGCGTTTTCATCTGACGCATCCGACTGTCTCCGGCGTGCTTCAGCGGCTGGAGGCGAAGGATTTTGTCGTGCTTGAACCGGATCGGGCCGACCGGCGCTGCAAGCGTATCCGATTAACGGACCGCGCACGGCGCTGTGATGCCGCCGTTGGGCAGGCATTTGAAACGCTTGAATGCGTCATGTGTTCCGGCATGAGCAGTGAGGAACAGCAGACGCTGCGCCGTCTGCTCGATCAGGCTGCAGAAAATCTGCGTACAACACAGGGAATGGAGGTATCCGAGTTATGATCAAACGTCTTTCTGCCTGCATCCGGGAATACAAAAAGCAAACCATTCTGACGCCGACCTGTATGGTGGGCGAGGTCGTCTGCGAATGCACCATCCCGCTGCTGACAGCCGATCTCATCAATTCTATCCAAAATGGCTGCGAGATGCAGACGATTCTGTTTTACGGCCTCAGGCTGTTTGTGATTGCGATGCTCTCATTGGGTTTTGGTTCGCTTTCCGGCTGGTTCGCGGCGGAGGCTGCTGCAGGCTTTGCAAAAAATCTGCGCCACGATCTGTTTTATCAGGTGCAGGGCTTTTCGTTTGCGAATATCGACCGGTTCTCCACGTCCTCTCTCGTTACCCGGCTGACGACGGACGTGACCAATATTCAGAATGCGTTCATGATGCTGATTCGGATCGCAGTGCGTGCGCCGATGATGCTCGTATTTGCCGTTATCATGTCTGCCCGCGTGGGTAAGCGGCTTGCATTCGTTTTCGCAGGGATCGTTCCGATCCTCGGCTTTGCGCTGTTTTTCATGATTCGCAGTGCGATGCCGCTTTTTAAGGCAGTTTTCAAAAAATATGATGCCCTCAACAACTCTGTGCAGGAAAATGTGCAGGGCATGCGCGTAGTCAAAAGCTTTGTGCGCGAGGATTATGAGACGCAGAAGTTCTCCGCTGCATCCGATTCGGTGCGTGCGGACTTCCTGAAGGCAGAAAAGATTCTTGCGCTCAATAGCCCTGTCATGCAGTTCTGCGTGTACACGTCGATGATTCTCATCTCCTTCTTCGCCGCAAAGCTTATCATTATGTCCGGCGGCACCTACCTCGGCGTGGGCAGTCTGACCAGCATGATTACCTATTCCATGCAGATTCTTATGAGCCTGATGATGCTCTCCATGATCTTCGTCATGCTCACCATGGCACAGGCCTCCGGCAAGCGAATCTGCGAGGTGCTCGATGAGACGAGCAGCCTGCAAAACCCGGAAAATCCGGTTTACGAGGTTGAAAACGGCGACGTGGACTTTGAGCATGTGGAGTTCAAATATTCCGCTTCTGCGAAACGCAGCGCGCTGTCCGATATCGACTTCCATGTGAAGTCCGGTCAGACTGTCGGTATCATCGGTGGCACAGGCTCGGCGAAGACCACGCTGGTGCAGCTGATCTGCCGTCTGTATGATGTGACGGGCGGCAGTGTGAGGGTCGGCGGGCGTGACGTGCGCGAGTACGATCTTGAAACGCTCCGCAATCAGGTCGCGGTCGTCCTCCAGAAAAACGTGCTCTTCTCCGGCACCATCAAGGAAAATCTGCGCTGGGGCGACCCGAATGCGACAGATGCGGAACTGCAGCGCGCCTG
>OLNF01003520.1_pt1 | contig 11322 bp, 9 predicted proteins | sample 1673061 | NCBI WGS metagenome assembly OLNF01 (sample SAMEA3136751, study PRJEB25190) | human gut metagenome | reverse complement strand
TTGGAAGGCTTCCTACGCTATTTGAAGGATTATCACCATTAGTTGAAACACGATAAGGGTTAAGCCAAGCATGGAATTCAATACCTCTACTATGGCACTCACTAATTAACCATTCAAGAGGATCAAATTTATCAAAATCTACATTGGCCCACCATCTTGCGCGAGGATTTAATTTTGAATTGTACATGGCATTGTTATGGGTTCTAATATGATAAATCATTGCGTTCATTCCCATTCTTACCATATTATCCATTACGGTTGTCATCATTTGTTTATATTGACTTTCATTTTGATAACTTTGAACGTCTCCCGCAAAATGACTGACCCAAGCAGCTCTTAATTGATTTGTTGGGTAATTGTATTCAGACAATCTATAAACTTTTTCAGTGCTATTACGATAGGTTAAATCACTACCACTACTTGTTGTTATCCCTACTAATGTGCCACTAGCGTTAGTAGTCTTATTTGGTATTATTGATATAACCATCAACATAAGCATTAAAACAAACATTATTTTTTTTGTATATTTCACTTTTAAGCCCTTCCTTTTGTTTTTTTTCTAGCTCTATTATAACATAATAACTAAAATAACCAAAGATTTTTGCAAGCGTTTTTATAGTAAATTATACCAATTTAGTATATTCATACATATTTGTTAAAATAACACATATACTTTACTAGAGGTATATATATTATGAAATGGTTTAAAAGAATTTGTTTATTTATTGTTACTATGTTTTTGCTTGCTTTGCCAACTTTAATTTTTAAAACTGATTTAGAATTCTATAATTCACTAGTAGGTCCAAAAATTCCACCTATCGTTTTTGTTATTGTTTGGTCAATAATTGATATATGTGTTAGTATCTTTTTTGTTTATACTTTTGAAAATAGAAAGAAATACAATAAAAAAGATTTATTTCGCACCTTTATCTTCTTAGCCTTAACATATTTATCTTACTTCATGTTCCCATACTTTTTCTTTGTTAAACATAGTTTATTTTTAGGTTACATCTTCTCTTTATTTAATTTATTGTTTGTTACCTTAACTTTGTTAGAATCACTATTATTGAATAAAAAGATTAGTTTGTTGTTACTTCCTTATTTTGCATGGGCAACTTTTGCGACGATACTTTCAATACTATTATATTTAAAGAATTAAAAAAAACTCAACGATTTAATCGTTGAATTTTTTTAGTTCTATAAAATACTTAAACTCTTTAATTTAATAGATTTAGGACCATTATAGCCACTAATCTTTATTACTTCTTTTGATAATTCTAACTCATTAAGACATTTTTTATAACTACCACTAAATGAGATACCACTAACAGGATATGTTGTATCATCACTATGATATATGGCAAGTCTAATTTCACCACCAATGTAATCGTTGTAAACATCAATTTGAATGCCTGATAAAGCTATTATTTCTAAATATTTACCTTTACATAGAGCTTCTTTAGTTTTTTTACCTTTTGCTACTTGTAATTCATCGGCATTTCCACTAGGAGTTAAACCTAAATATTGACCAAATTGGCTACTACCATAGTAGTTAACTAATCTACCATCTTCAATTACTTGATGCTTGTGAAGAATTATACCATCACTATCAAAAGCATTGGCACTGCTTGATGGCGCAAATGCAATGTTAAGTTTAGTTTTTGCGTCATCTGACTGAATCATATCATTTATTTTTTTATCAGTGCTACCATTATATACTGAAGAATATGAATAGTCTGCTATTGCATTATAGAAGAATTCTTCAACATCATGATTATTTAAAACGATATCAATTGTAGCTACATTTTCAAGTTTTTTGGCATTATATCTTGCTTCAACATCTTTTATAGCATTCTTAGCATCTTCAGTTATTTGGCTTTTATCATATGATAGATATTTATAATTTTTATATAATTCTACTTTATCATTTGGACCATCATAAGAAGGAATAGCTTCTATTTCAATGTTATGGATTGTTTTAGTTAGATCCACACCATTTGAGTTAACTAAATGAGAAATTTTGGTATTTAAGAATATTTCTAATGCATTAAATTTAGCATTGTCAGTCTTTTCGTTATTGAATATTGTGGCAATTTCTTCAATGATTTCAACAGGTTTTTCGTTTATTGGTTTACTCTTAAATGTTTTTTTCTTTTCACCTTTTACTAATTCAAATGGTTTGTTCTTAACAAACTTTGCGGCAAAAATAGCATCATTTATTTTTTCCATTAAAGCTTTTTTTGTTAAATTGTGGCTAACTATGAAACTAGATGTTCCTAAATATTCACCATTATTATGGTATATTGTAACAATAGCTTCTTTAGTTTCAACTAATCGCACGGTCTCTAATTTTCCTAGAACATAGAATGCTTGATTTGATTGTTCAGTATTTTCTATTACTTTATAACCACTTATTTCTTGTATTTCTTTTAATACTTTTACTATTTGTTTTATCATCCTATTTTCACCTTCGCTTTCAAGCATGCTCCACCATCGCTTACGCGCACCCATTCTTTGTAACCTTTACCACATGAGCCACTTCCGGTAACAACTACATCTTTAGAAATCATGCTGATTGATGTTAATAAGTCAATTACGTATCCACTCATTACAACTGGAGAAATGATATTACCAGTAAATTTACCATCTTTTATTTCTTTACCATATAATGCGGTACATTGAATACCCCAGTTTTTAGGATCTTCCATACCATTATTAGTATCAAATATCATATATCCATAATCTACACTTGCAACCATTTCTTCTAAAGTGTTAGTGCCACCTTCAAAGAATGTGTTAGTCATTCTAGTGTATGCCTTACGTTTGTATGATTGTCTACGACCATTTCCAGTAGGTATAGTACCAAGTTCAGCAGCTGATAAAGCATCAGATATACCAGTTTTTAAAACACCCTTATCAATGATTAATGTATCATGAGCTAACACACCATCATCATCAAAAAAGTATGAAGCTGCTGATAGAGTTGAAGACGCACCATCATGCATACTTACAAGTTCTGAAGCAACATATTTATTAATATATTCTTTTGACTTAGCTCTATCCTTTACAAACATATCCATTTCAACACCATGACCAAATGCTTCATGAGCAATTAAACCAGTAATTGATGGATTAGTAATAACCGTATAAACACCAGGAACAGGAGGCTTAGCTTTCAAAAGTAAAACAGCTGTAGTTGTTGCGTAAGTTAATAAATTATCAATATCGTTTATACCTTCTTCTAAACTAGGATATCCATTACCTGCATAGCAATCTTTAAAATTATCTTCTTCCTTGGCAAGTGCTAAGCACGTAACATTAGTCCAAGTATAATATTGCGTTAATTCACGATGTTTCGATATAAACATTTTAGATGTTTCATTACATTCAACTGCTAAGTTTATATTTACTAACTTTTGACCTTTTTTTAAGTATTCATTTACTTTATTTTTAGCTATATCAATTATTTCATCTACTTTGTAATCTTTACCAGGATTTTTTCTAACAAAAGCTTTTTGAAGAGTTTCATCGGCTATAAGATTAGAATTTACAATCGTTGATGTATAAGATGTATTAGCTAAACTCTTTACTTTTTCAACAACTTCATCTAAATTTTTTTCATTAATTTCGTTAATTGAATATTCAGTATATAAGTTTTTGCCTCTTACTCTAATTACAAATCCTGATTCAGTTAATGAACTAGGATTAACGCTAGTAACGTTTTTATTTACTCTTACTGATGTTCCTTTAACATCAGTAGCTAGGCAACTGGCATATTCAAATTCTTCGCCTAGTCTTTTTATTAACTCTTTGATGAGTTCTTTTTTCTTTTTTAAATAGTTTGAAAATTTATTTGTATACATTTTTTCTCCTTTCTATATAGGAAATTTTCGAATATCTATTATTCTATTATTGTTGTATCATTTTTTTTATTTATTGATAACTCAAAATATTTTTTAATTGCATTTATCATTGAGTTAAAATCTAAAACACCTGCAGTTTCAAGAGTAGAATGCATAGCAAGTTGTGCTAAACCAATATCAACACTTGGGATACTTAAATGGCCTAGTGAAATGGCACCAAGTGTACTTCCTCCTCTTTGGTCACTACGATTTGTATAATCTTGATAATCGACATTTGCTAGTTTGCATATCTTTTTAAACACTGCTTCGCTATAGGCATCAGTAGTGTAACTTAAACCTGCTTGATGTTTAATAACTACACCCTTATTCATATATACTCTATTAGTAGGATCAGCTTTTTCAGGATGATTTGGATGTACCGCATGCGCATTATCACTAGATACTATAAATGACTTAGAAATAGTTTTTCGTGTATCTAGCTTCAATGAACTAATTATTTCATTAACAGTATCAATCAAGAAAGTTGAATCAGCACCATTATTAGAGCGACTACCAACTTCTTCATTATTAAATACTGCACATAATGAAATTGCTTTAGCATCTGATTCAATTAGTGCTTTTATTGATGTATATGCACATTCTAAATCATCAAGTCTACTAGATAATATATATTCATTGCTTGCGCCAACAAGACGTGCTTCTTCCTTATTATATAAGAACAAATCATGAGATATAACTTCTTCATCTCCGACATATTTTTTTAGAATGCTATCAAATGAAGTTGAACTATTTCCAAATAGTGGTAACATATCTATTTGCATATTGGGATTAAATTCACCACTTCTATTTAGGTGAATTGCTACACTTGGAATTACTAAAGTTTCATCAAAGTTAACTAGGTGTTCTTTTACGCTATTTTCACTTTGTGTATATACTCTCCCCGCAACACCTAATGGTCGGTCAAACCAACTATAAGTTATCATTCCACCATAACCTTCAGTATTTAACTTGCAGAAATCATTAGTTGTATCAATAACTACACCATTTGGTTTAACTTTGAAAGATGGAGAATCGCTATGACTTGCCATGATTCGATAACCGGAAAATTCTTTCTCCGGCATAACAAAAGCGATGATAGAAGAATCATTTCTCGTCACATAATATTTTCCCCCTTTACTTAATTCCCATTTATCTGCTTCTTTGATTTCTTCAAATCCTTCTGCATTCAACATGTCTTTCATGATTTTTACAGCATGAAAGCAGCTTGGGCTTTTTTCAATAAATTCAAGTAATTCTTTTGCTGTTTCTTTAAACATTGTCGTTCCTCCTTAAAACAAAGAAACCATAGGATTCCCCTGCCAGTTCCTGCATACTGCAAGACTTTGACGCAGAAATCTTATAGTTTCCTGTAAATGAATTTTCTACTATTTATTTTTATTATTCGTACATTTTGCAATCATCAGACAGTGCCATGGCAATCTTTTCCGGTTTAATCGGCATCTCTTCTACACGAAGACCGACTGCATTATAAACCGCATTGGCGATTGCCGGACACGGAGTATCAATTACAATTTCCCCGATTGATTTTGCACCGAACGGATGACTCTTTTCATAACTTGGCTTAAATTCAACCCGAATTTTTCCAACATCGAGACGACTTGGAATCTTATACTGCATAAGAGAATTGTTCGCCATTGCACCTTTCTCAGTATACTGGATATCTTCAAATAACGCCATACCAATTCCCTGTGCAATTCCTCCTTCGGTCTGCACTCTCGCCAAATTTGGATTAATCGGTGTACCACAGTCTACTACTGCAACATAATCAATCAATTCTACACTTCCGGTTTCTTTATCAATCTCAACTTCTGCTATTCCAACCATGTAAGGCGGCGGTGAAATTTCAGCTCCGCAGTTTTCTGTCACCTGAAGCGCATCATTATTTCCAAATGTACCTCGAACTCCGATTTCCGGAAGGGTTACTTTTGCAGATTGATCTTTCTTTTCTACGCATTTTCCATTAAAGGTTACTTCATCCGGTTCAACTTCCAACATGGAAGCACCCATTTTAATCACTTTTTCTTTTAAATTTTCTGCTGCTTTTGCTACCGCTTTTCCGGTAATATAAGTTGTTGCAGAAGCATAAGAGCCGGAATCATACGGAGAAATATCGGTATCTACACCAAACGGGATGACATTATCTAAATCGGTTTCTAAAATATCCGCTGCCATCTGCGATAAAATGGTATCACAGCCGGTTCCCATATCCGTCGCACCAAGTCCCAGCGTATAAGAACCATCCTCGTTTAATTTTAAAGTTGCACCACCGACGTCAACTTTGAAAATTGCGGAACCCTGCATTGCCATGGCTACACCAACACCTCTGACTTTTCCATTTGGAAGTTCTTTTCTCGGATACTTTTCATCCCAGCCAATCATTTCTTTGGCACGTTCCATACATTGATCCAAAGTACAGCTTGTAGCAGTCGGAGAACCATCATAAGCAATAAATGGATCCCCTTCACGAATCATATTTTTCTCACGAATCAAAGTCGGGTCCATGCCCATCTTTTCTGCCAGTTCACTAACTGCGGATTCCAGTGCAAAGATTCCCTGTGTCGCTCCATAACCACGATATGCACCTGCCGCCATACGGTTTGTATAGACTACATCATATCCAAAACGATATGCCTCTGTATTTCGATATAAACCAATTGACTTATGTCCGGACAAAGCAACTGTTGTCGGTCCATGTTCTCCAAATGCACCAGTATTCGATAAAGTAAATAAATCAATTGCCAGAATTTTTCCATCTTCATCTGCACCGACTTTTACTTTTACTTCCATTTCATGACGCGGAGACGAACAAATCTGAGATTCATAGCGAGTGTAAACCAATTTTGCCGGTCTTCCGGTCTTAATTGTCACAATTGCCGGATAAACTTCTGTTACCAGGGTCTGTTTTGCTCCAAAGCCACCACCAATACGCGGTTTAATGACTCTTACTTTAGAAGCGCCAATTCCAAGTGCACGACCTAAAATTCTTCTCACATGGAATGGAACCTGCGTGGAAGAAACGATTACAAGACGTCCAAAATGTTCCAGATAAGTATAACTGCGGAAAGTTTCCATCATTGCCTGCTGATTCGCTTTTGTATGATAAGTTTTCTCTACAACGTATTTACACTTTGCAAATGTCTCTTCCAAATTTCCCATGCCTTCTTCTGAAGAAGCACAGAGATTTCTTTTATTATCTGCCCCAACCGGAAATCTGGATTCCCAGTTATCTTCCGGATGAATCAAAATTTTATTATCTTTTGCATCATGAAAATCTAAAATAGCATCCAATACCTGATATTTTACTTTTATGATTTTAAGCGCCTTATCAACTGCCGCTTCGGTTTCTCCGGCAACAATTGCTACGGCATCTCCGACAAAACGCACTCTCTGGTCTAAAATCAGACGGTCATACGGACTAAATTCTGGATAAGTCTGACCTGCCATTGTAAAACGATCCTGTGGTACATCTTTATAGGTAAGAATGCAAGCGATTCCAGGTACTTTCATTGCTGCATCTGTTTTAATTTCTTCGATTAACGCATGCGCATGCGGACTTCTTAAAATTTTAACAATTAAACAGTCCTTCGGTGCAAGGTCATCTGTATAGACCGGCTGTCCGGTTACCAATGCTTCCGCATCTTTTTTTCTGACTCCGCTATTTACATATTTCATTAGGCTTCTCCTTTCTCTGCTTTTTTATGTTTCAAAAATTTCAAAATACTTCTGGTCTGTCCCATAAATCCAGAACAACGGCACAGGTTGCCAGCTAGATATTCGTTAATCTGCTCTTCTGTCGGATTTTCCAGCTCTTTTAACATTGCAAAGATATTCATAATAAATCCCGGATTACAAAAGCCACACTGTTCTGCACCTTCGTCTGCTAAAAAGCCACCAAACTCTTTGGCTTCTTCCTGCATTCCTTCTAACGTTACAATCTTTTTGCCATCCGCTCTGGCTGCAAGCATACTACAAGATAAGACCGGCTTTTCGTCCATAAGTACCGTGCACAGTCCACAGTTTGCGGTTTCACAACCTCTTTTTACACTATAACACCCTTTTTGTCTTAATAAATCTAATAATAATAAATCCGGTGCGATTTCTTCCTGTACTTTTTTTCCGTTTAAAAAGAAATTAATTTTCATTTGCATCTCCTTCCACCTGTACAAGTGCTCTCTTTGTCAGTACCTTTACTAAATGGCTTCGGTATTCGGCAGATGCTCTCATATTGCTGCCGGTCGGAACCAGTTTCTGCACTTCTTCTGCCAGTGCCTCTACTTCTTCTACTTTAAATTTAAAAGAAGATTCTAACTCTTTTTCAATCAACATTGCTTTTTGAGGTCTTGCTCCAATTACGATTCTGACCTTCTTTTCTTCTAATCCAACTGCACAAGTCAGCACCGGAAAATCAGTCGCTGAATTTCTCTGACTTAAATACACCGTATGCATCGGTACTTTTTTTACAATAATGCGTACCAGAATATCCCTATCTTTCTTCATCTGGGCAAATTCCTTCATTGAAATAATTCCACCCTTATAAAGTTCTACATAAGAATCCATCGCCAGAAACATAGTCAGTACATCGGAAAAACCATATCTCCCAAAAATACTTCCACCAACTGTTGCACAGTTACGGAACTGAACTCCTACGATATGTCTTACACTTTCACGCATTGCTCCATTTGTATAATCAGCCAGTCCTTTATGAAGCTCCAGACTGCGAAGTGAAGTCATACAACCGATTCTAAATTCATTTTCATCTTCCTCAATAGTATCAAGACCTAAACCGGATAAATCAATCGCCATGCTTACATTTCGATTTCCCATCTTTAACCAGACCATACCGCCGATAAGACAGGCTGTTCTTTTCTGATTTAACTGATATGCCTCTTCGAGACTTTCTACCTTTGTATACTCTTTTATTTTCAGCATAATAATCCTTTCCATAAAATTATTTGAGTCATTTGATTTTATACAGGAAAAAAGAGTCTGAAATTCAGACTCTCTCCCAAGTAACATTGTCAGTAACCTTGCTCTTCTTTTATGAGTATAGCATAGCAAATGGCACAAATGCAACCCAGTTTTTTTAACATTTTCAGTCATTGACATTTTTCGTAAATCCTATACAATATACAATAGGGTATAAAAGGAGGATAACTTGAGTGTTAAAAAACAAAAAACAGATACTACTAATTGGATTTTCTGTCTTATTGCTGCTCATTGTTTTGATTTTCGCTTTGACTTTTAAAACCTCAGCCGAAAAAGAACGTGAGGAACAAGCTTCTCTTGATGCTGTCTCTGCATCTATTGACGGAACAGTCACAGCAATTACAGGAAAAACGATTACTATTTCAACATCCAATGGTGATTCTATTACTTTTAATATGCAAAAAGTAGAACTCGACTGCAACAGCGGTGTTATTCCGGGAAACAATGTAACTTTAATTTATGTAGGTGCACGTAATGGAACAGATACCAGTAACGTACGGCTGAGAAAAATCATTACAACCGATGATAACTCAGACCTTTTATCAGCAAAACTCGAACAGACAGAAGAGGAAGACCAAGAAGAGGAAGACACAACTTCCACTTCCAGTTCTCCAGGATATGATAAACCAGGAGCAGATGTCGATGTTGAATTGACAAAAGAAAATGTTACTGCTCTTTACAATGTAAATGTCCGTGCAGACGCCGACGGAGATGCACAGGTCATTGGAGCACTTGATCCAGATACAACTGTAACAAGAACCGGTATCTGCAGTAATGGCTGGAGCCGTATCGAATATGACGGTCAGACCGGTTATGTATGGGGTGAATATTTAGAAGCGGATGAATCCGATTCTTCCTCAAATTCATCTTCATCTGATAGTTCAAGCAGTTCTGATTCCAAAAAAAGCAGTAGTTCAAGTTCTAAAAAATCAAAGAAATCAAGCTCATCTGATAATTAAATCTATATGAGTAATACAAAAAGAAGCTCAAGAACAATCATCGTTCAAGAGCTTCTTTTTTTTATTTTTATTTCGTCTAAAACTATAAAACGCAATCACAATTTATAATTTTGACATTTACATTATAAAATTTCAATTCCAGCTTTTTCACAAGCTTCTAATGTATGTTCATCCCAGATACTTGCCTGTACTTCACCTACATGTGCTTTCTGAAGCAGAAGCATACAGATTCTGGACTGACCGATACCACCACCGATTGTCAGCGGAAGTTCATTATTTAACAGCATTTTATGGAAAGTAAGATTTCTTCTTTCATCACATCCTGCTTTTGTCAGCTGTTCATCCAGAGTTTTTGCATCTACACGGATACCCATAGAAGATACCTCTAACGCACACTGAAGCGGTTCATGCCAGAATAATAAATCTCCGTTTAATTTCCAGTCATCGTAGTCCGGTGCTCTTCCGTCGTGACGTTCTCCAGATTTTAATAAATCACCAATCTGCATGATAAATACAGTTTTTTTCTCTTTGACGAAAGCATTTTCTCTTTCCTTTGGAGTCAGATTTGGATATAAATCTTCTAATTCCTGGGAAGTAATAAAAGTGATTTCTCTGCAAAGTTCTGTATGCAGATTTTCATACTGATATTTTACTTCGTCTAATGCATTACAGATAGATTCTACAATACGGGTAACCGTATTTTTCAGATAATCCATATTTCTGTCTTCTGCTGTGATGATTTTTTCCCAGTCCCACTGGTCTACATAAGCAGAATGTAAATTATCTAATTCTTCATCTCTTCTGATTGCGTTCATATCACAAAGAATTCCTTTTCCAGGATGGAAATTATAGCGGTATAAAGCCATACGTTTCCACTTTGCAAGAGAATGTACAACCTGTGCTTCCATCTTTGCATCTGGAATATCAAATGTGACTGGTCTTTCTACACCATTTAAATCATCATTCAATCCAGAAGCCGGGTCTACGAATAAAGGTGCTGTTACTCTTTTTAATTTTAACGCCATGCAGAGTTTTTTCTGCATCAGATTTTTAATCATACCGATTGCTTCCTGTGTCTCATAAGTTGAAAGGCAGGATTTGTAACCTTCTGGTATTATTACTGTTCCCATTCTATTGTCCTCCACTTTTCCAAGCATGTTACCATTTTAGTACAAAATACAATTCTTGTAAATACTGGGAAAAGATTTTTTATATCTGAGATAAAACTTGATAAACAAAAAAGAACCCTTTCGGATTCTTCTTCATGTTCTTATCAAACATGTACCTTCAAAACTACATATACAAAACCGAAACCATGCAGACACTTGCCGCTCCACTGATTTCTCAGCTTCTGGTCAAGCCCTCGACCGATTAGTAGCAGTCAGCTCCATACATTGCTGCACTTCCACCTCTGCCCTATCTACCTCGTCGTCTTCAAGGGGTCTTACTTCTTT
>OLNF01003516.1_pt1 | contig 11325 bp, 8 predicted proteins | sample 1673061 | NCBI WGS metagenome assembly OLNF01 (sample SAMEA3136751, study PRJEB25190) | human gut metagenome | reverse complement strand
TGTAAGAGATTTGCAGCCAGAGAACATAACGTACATATTCGTCACATTCGCAGTATTGAAATGAGTGAGGTCGAGTTCTGTGAGATTTGAGCAGCCAGAGAACATACCGTTCATAATCGTCACTTTCGCGGTATTGAAATGAGTAACATCGAGTTCAGCGAGATTTGAGCAGTCATAGAACATATAGGACATATCTGTCACTTCCGCGGTATTGAAATGAGTAACGTCGAGTTTTACGAGATTTGAGCAGCCATTGAACATTTCGTACATATTCGTCACATTCGCAGTATTGAAATAAGTAACGTCGAGTTCTGCGAGATTTGAGCAGCGAGAGAACATACTGTCCATAGTCGTCACTTTCGCGGTATTGAAATGAGTAACGTCGAGTTTTGCGAGATTTGAGCAGCCTTTAAACATATAGGACATAATTGTCACTTTCGCGGTATTGAAATGAGTAACGTCGAGTACTGCGAGATTTGAGCAGCCTTTAAACATATGGGACATAATCGTCACTTTCGCGGTATTGAAATGAGTAACGTCGAGTACTGCGAGATTTGAACAGCCTTTGAACATATAGGACATATTCGTCACATTCGCAGTATTAAGATTCTCTATGCCTTCTATTTGATTCAGAAAAGTGAAATTTTTGAACCACGCATAACAAGTCGTAGGTCTTGCATTGGCAAACGAGGCTTCGAATACAACTTTGGAAATTTTACTGTTGTGAGTGTTCCATTTTGGCAGTTTCTCGCCACTATTGAGTTCATACTCATTTTCGCCCAAAATCTTCTTGTAGCCCCAACGGAAAGTCAGCGTGCCGTCAGCATATTTCACATAAGGGCGGTTATCATAAGCCTTGTCACGGAAGTATCCGCCGCCTGTCTTGGCATAGGTCTTATCGGTTGCTTTATCTGATGTCCAATCGATGTCACCGGAGAGAGAGCCACAATATGAAAACATGTTTTTGCTTTCTGTCACAGCAGCAGTAGTGAATTTGTCTGACGCATAGATAGTCTTCAAGTTGGAACAGTTACTGAACATTTTGTTCATATTCGTTACTTTCGCAGTATTGAAGTTAGAGAGGTCGAGCGAGGTGAGCTTTTGGCAATGATCGAACAGGAAACTCATATCCGTCACATTCGCTGTATTCAAATATTCCAGACCTGTAATTGTTTCCAACTCAGAGAGGGCTGCAAAGAAACTGCTTAAAGTTGTTGGAGTGAATGTTTTGAAACTCTCATTGATAACAATGTGTTTGATATCCCGTAGATAAGAAGAACCGAACATTTCGAACACCGACTTACCATCTTCCACCCATTCACTTTCACTATCGCTTGGAAGGCTTTCACCCTCATATTTCTCGAAAGTCAAGGTTTCGGTGTCGGAATCATACGTTGCTATGTACTTAGAACTGGAAGCTGCCTTCTGCGCCACCATGCGGGCAGGCAGAAACAACAACATGAGCAATATCATTGGGAAGAACAGGGCGAATCTTCGGAGCATAGCTCTTCCCATCAAAGAATGGCCGCGGTGCGACCCATTGGATTGATTGGTAAAATGATTCATAAAAACTATTTTTATTTAACAATTATATTAATACAGGCAGCAAAGGTGCTGCCTGTCGGGGAATACGATAGAGAATCAGGGGCTAGTCGGCCCAAATTCCCTTATTAGTTTCATTATCCCAGAAATCCTTCACATTTTCATCGCTGTAATCCTCTTCTGCCGCTTTCTGGATAACAGAGCCGGCGAGGATGGCTGTGGTTTCCATTTCCATGACGCTAACCACTGGCTTGATATATCTTTTCTTTTTCATATCTATTTTTATTACTATTTTTTATTACTTGATGATAACCTTCATGGTCTTGCCACCACGCTTCACGATGTTCACACCCTTCTGCTAATTCTGGAGGCGACGACCCTGGAGGTCGTAGTATTCAGCCTTGCTATCTGCTGTAGACTCCAACTGCTCGATGGCTGTGGTGCTGCCGCCGACGCTGATGCTGAACATTCTGGCACCTGCTGCAGGAGCAGAAGAGTTATCTACCATGTAAGCACGGAAAGGCTTGCTGCCCACAGACTCTGTTGTTGTTTTATCCAACAGCTTGGCTGGGTTCATCAGCTTGGAGCCCTTCACGATGTAGCAGTTGTTATCAGTATCCTTGCTGAACTCCTTCTGGGTATAGAGACCCTGAAGCTGATAGTTGCCATTAGCGTTTTCTGCAGTCTTTACTTCATTTGCAATCTCCTTGTTGGCTACAGTGAAGTCGAGCTTTGTTGCTCCATCCTTCATCTTGATGATAACAGGAGTACCAGCCTCGATCCTTGTCTTTATCTCTTCGAGTTCTACTGTTTCTGTAACATCATCAGCCGAAAGGAGCTTGAAGGCACGGAAGTTCTTGCCGGCGAGAGATACCTCGAATGGCAGGCAGAGCGTTGCCCATGTAGTACCTTCCTTCATCTTGCGGCTGTAAGATGCTGCCTTGGCTGCGAATGGCTCGTAAGCCATGAAGTCCTTGTCGTCGGCAAGAGCGAGGTTCTCCGTAGCAAGAGTTTCTCCCGTTGCTCCTATCTTCTCATCGCCATTCTTGCCTACCAGCTTGGTGAAGTAGCCAGTCTTGTAGTTGGCGTAGGTGTGGTCAGTCTTGTCTGAGTTATTCTTATAATCTATAAAACCTTTGAGTTTTATACAATTAAAGAACATATTAGAACCTGTTACTACGTTGGTCGTTACAAACTTATCGCTGGCGTAGATGGTTGTGAGAGCAGGGCAGCCAGAGAACATTCCTTGCATATTAGTCACATTCGCAGTATTGAAATTTGTGACGTTGAGCGAGGCGAGATTTTGGCAGTTGTAAAACATATTACTCATACTCTTCACATTAGCAGTATTGAACTTGGCGACGTCGAGCAATTTGAGACTTATGCATTCATCGAACATTCCGGACATATCCGTCACTTTCTCGGTATTGAAACCTGAGACATCTAGCGAAGAGAGATCTCGGCATTTACAGAACATATCTGCCATATCCGTAACCTCCTTGGTATTCAGATTCTTTATGCCTTCTACTTGTATTAGGTTTCCGCACAAATAGAACCACATATAACAACTCGTTGGTCTTGCATTAGCAAATGAAGTATCGAACACAACCTTGGTAATGCCGAATATGTGTTTTTTCACCCATTCAGGTAAATTTTTACCACTATTGAGTTCATACTCATTTTCTCCTAAAGTTTCCTTGGATGTAAGAAAGAAGGTCAGCGTGCCATCAGCATATTTCACCCTAGGGATTCTACTAAAATATCCACCTTCTATCTTAGCATAGGTCTTGTCGGTAGCCTTATCTTTTGTCCATCCTACTTCTTCGCCTTTGAGTTTTTTACAATCGTAGAACATTTGGATACTATTAGATACCTGGGTTGTTACAAACTTACTGCTGGCGTAGATGGTGGTGAGAGCTGCGCAGCTTGAAAACATGTTTCCCATATTCGTCACATTCGCTGTATTGAAGTTAGTGAGATAGAGAGAGGTGAGAGATGAGCAGCTAGAGAACATACTGCTCATATCCGTCACCTTCTCTGTATTGAAATGAGTAACATCTAGCGAGGTGAGAGATGAGCAGCTAGCGAACATATTGCGCATATTCTTCACCTTCGCTGTATTGAAATGGGAAACATCTAGCGAGGTGAGAGATAAGCAGTTAGAGAACATGAATCTCATATCCGTTACATTCGCTGTATTAAAATGGGTAACATCTAGTGAGGTGAGAAAGACGCATTTAATGAACATGCCGTACATATTCGTCACCTTCTCTGTATTCAGATATTCCAGGCCTGTAATTGTTACCAGTTTTTTGAGATCCTCAAAGAAACGGTACAACGATGTAGGAGTGTATGTGCTAAAGCTCTTATCGAAAACAATGTGCACAATTGTGCCATTTCCTAATTTTGTTTTGATAGCAGCCACCGTCTGTTTATCTTCCACCCAAGCACTATTTTTAGGAAGGGTTTCACCCACATTTTTCTTGAAAGTCAAGGTTTGGGTAGAGGATTCATACGTTGCTATATACTTAGAACTGGAAGCTGCCTTCTGCGCCACCATGCCGGCTGGCAGAAGCAACAACATGAGCAACATCAATGGGAACAGAGCGAATCTACGGATTATCGCCCCCCCCATTGTTAATACGGTCGGCTTGCGACCCATGGGATTGATTTGTAAATCTTTTCATCATAAACATTATGTTTTGTTATTATTTTTTATCAAGAAATTACTGAATACTGATTGCCATCAGACTGACTACCAGACATACGAACGTGATAAACACTACCCCGAGGATGAGGCAGATATAAAAACGCCCTCTCCTGATGAAATCACCCAAGCTGAAATGACACATCGGGTAATCATCAAGATAGGTCCTATATTCCCTCACCATGACATTAATCATGATGCCAACATAAATGAGAAGAAACAGAGCTACTATCAGGATAGCCTGTTCTTCTTTGGCTAATGATTCTATTATACTTTTCATGGTGCAAATATAGTGTTTTTCTTTGAAACAAGGTGTCGCATTCCCCCACATAGGTGTCGCATTCCTACAAAAAAGGTGTCTCATTCGTGGGGAATGCGACACCTAATACATACTTTTTAACAGTTTCTTTCTCTCCAAGCCGTAGGAGAGCAGCCTTCTTTCTCTTTGAACATACGGTAGAGATGGGTACGGGAAGAGAAGCCACACTCGGCAGAAATGATGTCATTACCGAAGTCGGGGTTATCCAACATCATCTTCTTGGCAGCCTCAAAACGCACCTCGGCAAGCCAGGGGCGGAAGGTGGTATTGAGACAGGATGAGAGGTAGCGCGACAACTCGTATCTGCTGATATTCAACGAACGTGACAGGGTAATCATATTCAGCGACGTATCCCTATAGCCCTTGGTAGCACACCATTCATCCAGCTTCTCACGGACGATTTTCTGCCGTCTTTCTGAACGCAGTGATTGTAAAGTTTCTTTCTTATCATCCAGTTCTTCATCCTGCAGTTCTAAACAGGCATTGTCTTCCACACTTTCCATGGCAGCCTCATCTTCTTCCTCATTATCCAGAAGTTCTTCGGTAGGCATGTAATTATAGCCCAAAGCCATGAAACTGAGCGTGAAGAAAAAGACAGCAAGCAGTCCTAAAGGACCGATAACATATAGAGATTTGGTAGAAAGGACTGCAAAAGGCAGGGCTACAGCAGGGAAAAAGACCATGATTCCTAAGACATCACCAAATTTTTGAGAGCTTTTTTGTGTTAAAATAAGCAAAATAGCCCCCAGAAAGCATATAGGCATACCTACCCCTGTAGCAGAAGAAGACATTTTTTGACTTTTCTGTTACAAAAACGATACGGAACTCTTTCTTTTAATAGCTTTTTGCTCGATTCCTAATTAGTTATCCGTATCTGTCCTCACAAGACTATAAGAGACAATGGTACATTGTCATAGTTCACTTGCTTTGGACTTTTCAATATGTAAGTTCTTTCTGTCGTCAGAGGTGTTCAACACTTCCCATTTTCTCTTTTGTTTGCCTATGGCAAACATTCTGCGAATGAGCTTAAACTTGACGGCATTCAATGCCTTACGCTTAGTATCAGAATCTTTTCTGCCTCCTAACTTTCGATTATAAAACATTTGCATTTCCACATCGTACTCAACAGCTCTCAATGCCGCCATAGACAGGTCAGCTTTCACTTGACCGTTACAGTGTGCGGAAGGTCGGGCACGCCATTTCACACTGGTACCAGAAGTGTGACTGCATGGAGCTACGCCAACATATCTCGCATATTGCCGAGCTGTGTCAAAAGCGGTAAAGTTTCGTGTGATGGCAATTATGTTTGTTGCATTGACAAAACCAATTCCTGGTATCGTCAACAGATTCTGAAAAGTGTCAAAGACATCTTCCTCCTTGGACATTAATTCACACTCTTCCTGATCTATCTTCTCAATGTCATGATTGAGCTTTTTAATGTAGCTCTCATACATGGCAGAATCCTCTTTCGTTTCAAACATCTGCATTCGGTTCATAAAGTTTGTCCGTTGCTCCACAAGGAACTTACGCTCATTGACAAGTTGCTTCAATTGTTGCATAGCCTTGCTTGGCAACTTGTATGGCTTGGCACATTCCGTGCCATCATAACGATAGAGGAAGTCAGCTATCTTTGCAGAGTCATTCTTGTCTCGCTTATCTATTGTCCCCATAGGATGATGTTTTACTATACGTGTACTAAGCATACAGAAAGAGTAATTCTTGGACGTGAGGAATTTTTCCAAGTCCAAGGAGTAGCAACCTGTAAATTCCATGCCAAACAGGGCTTGGGAAAGTACCACACGGCTCTTTTTGAGCCATGAGCACATATCGCCAAATCCCTTGCGAGTGTTGTTGAACACCTCATGAGGGAACATTTTGATGTTGGTGTCCTCACGAAATATAGATACATCTATGACATTTTTAGAGATGTCAATGCCTACAAATGATTTATTTTTCATATCTTTGCACCGCTTTACGAAAGGAACTCTCTATGTCAGGATAAGCCAAATCTTTTAAAAGCTGGGACGGACAGCTAATTCCCTAAAAGGCACTGAGTCTGACATTTCGGGCAGAGGAGACTATATCAAGGGAAAGGGCTTTGCCTAAGATTAAAAAGTTCACTACCTCTGTCTGGAGTTCCTTCCTTTTGAGGATTCCTCGCAAAGGTAGTGCCAAAAGCAACCAAGAGACTCTATCATGGTATAGTGATGGTCTTAAAACACTGTTAGTTCACTCCTGGTTGCTTGTTTTTCCCATTTCGATAATTGTCCGTCTCCACATACGGAGTACCTCGTTTTATAACGGCAAACATACGGAGTATCATCTTAAACTTGATTGCATTAAACACTATTCCACTGCATTTCTCCTTTCTCTTGCGTTCCCAGTAATCTCTGATGTTCGGAATGTGCTGCATGCAAACCAAACAGGCAATGGACAAATCTGCCTTTGCCTGTTTAAAACCTTTCTTAGAGACTGACGAGCCTTTTCTCACAGATGTACCAGATTCTTTCTTGAAAGGAGCGACACCAATATAGCAAGCGTATTTACGTGGGTTATCTATTGCCATGAAGTTTTCGGTCAAGACAATGGTTTCAAGTGCGACAACACGCCCAATACCAGGTATTGATGTCAGCAGGGAAAAGTTCTTGCTGATGTCCGCATCTTCTTTTATGTACATGTCAATTTCATTGTCTATGCCTTTAAGTGCATCATTGAGCGTTTTAAGTTGCCCATTCTTACGTTCCACAGACAAATCTGTGTCATACGCACATATATCATGAAGCTGCTGCTTGTAAAGGACTGACTGCTTGACTGTCTGCTTGCGTTCCGCCAAAAGCCTCTTCAACTTAAAATATACAGGAGGAGGAAGTTTTGATGGGTTGCGAAGAATCTTTCTGTGGTTCTGCTCACAGTAAATGGCTATGCGGAAAGAATCAAGCTCGTCAGTCTTGATGCGGTCGAGCGAACGCAGTCCATCATCCAAGTCTGGCTCAAAGCGATGCATCTTGCGAGGTTCCACCATCCTATAAATATAATGTTTCTCTTCCAACCACAGTCTAAAGTTTTGGGTGTAAAGTCCTGTATATTCCATACAGAACAAGACTATATCAAACCCCTTGCTTACCTTTGCCACCCATGAACCAATTTTCTTGAAACCTGCATTGTTGTTGCTCACCTTTATATGGGCTTTCTTCCAATCAATGCTTTCTCCGTCATAATAAGCAAGGTCGAGAGTCTGCTTTGAGACATCCACGCCTATGTAAAGTTCTTTATCCATAATTTTGACTTTTAATAGTTAAATGGAATCAAGAAAGTTGGCTGGATTATATAAGGACTATGACATGAGAAAGGGCATACCTTGAAAGAAAGATAGTTCACCTTAACACCCATTAACCAAATATCCTAACTTGATTCCTGGGTGCAAAGGTAAAAGAATACACTGGCTCGCGCATATCTCACGTAAGGCAGGATATCGTAACCAGCCATCACCTCCAGCATCCTTCTGCGCTTTCTGATTTCCACTATTATCATATAGATGCAATAGGCTACGCTGAAGGCGAACAGGCCTATCATCACATAAATCCAGCTGCCGATATGGAAGTTTCCGCTCTGGATAAAGCCGATGCAGAAGGCAGCCAATATGGCGGCATAAATGCTAGCGCAAACGATGCTCATCTTCCGGCGGTTGGCATGAGTTGCCTCGATATTGTAAATGCCAATAGAGATGAGCGAGAAGCAAGGGGGATAGACCAGAATGTTGAAAACGGCTCCCACAGCAGCGTCTTGCGCCCGGAAGCCCAGAAGCATCTGCATGAGAAATTGTATGGCCAATCCTACCATGGCTCCGATAATCAGCCATCGTGACACTTCATATCGCCGGTTCATCCACTTCATGTGCAGTCGGGTAATACCCAGGATGAGGATATTGACGAGCATAAATAGGAAACAGGCGAACTGCAATAAATATAATGTATCCATTTCGTTCTTATTTTTGTATTTGGCATCTGCCAAGATTACTGTTTTATCGTCTTAATATGCATGCAAAAGTACAAATTTTATTTTGAAATGAGGGTAGAAAAAGGAAAAAAGTGATATTTAAAAAGAAAAAAAAATGGTTTTATTTATCGGGGACAGCTGACGAGTGAAACAAGAACAGCAGACTGGAGAAACTAGAACAGCAGACTAGCGGTAGGAAGAACAGTGGGCTGTCTGAGCCAAACAGCGAATGAAAACCGGTTTGACAGGTTTTTCAATAACCGAAATATCACACTGGTTCCGGCTGATATCAGAAAAGAAGACGAAAAATTGATTTTACTCTTCACTCTTCACCCAATCGCTGGGAATGCCTTTATATAAAGGGGATTCGAGAGGTGAAGAGTGGGTGAAGAGAGGTGAAGAGTTACGAAAAACTCTTCACCCTCCGCAGCGCCTTTATATAAAGGGGATTCGAGCTATCGGGTGAAGAGTGAAGAGTTTTTGGCTATTCCATTGCCTCATATCCTTTATTCTGAACCAACTTGCCATTGAAGGCAAGACTTCGCTGAGGTATCGGGAAGACGATGGAACAGGACGTAAGAGCGGACTGAACAGAACGGCGAAGATGCGAGGACTTGAGGAACTTGCCGAAACGGATAAGGTCCTGACGGTGACAGGTCTCGCCCGCCAGCATAACCTGACGGTCTTCCAGAATATTAGCAAGCGAAGACTTGCGCGCAGGCAAACCGGCATGCGCACGAACCATATTATACTCTGCCCTGCCATCCCCATCGTTGCGCTCCATCGCCTCAGCCTTCATCAGCAAAACATCGGTATAACGGAAACGGAACAGAGGTTTGGCTGGCAGTGGATGCAGAACAGAACCAGCCTCATCCATCACCAGCGCATCTTCCGGCATCTGATAACGCGCAGAACTGTTGAAGATTTCATCCTCCTCTAAACTGCAGCCCTCATCAGCCAGTCTGTTGCAATAGAAGATACAGGTTTCCCAAGCATTCAATATCTTGCTGCGGTTCTCACTCGCCTTGCCGCCCGTAATGAGCGAGGCGCCATCGGCAGTACGCACCATAAATTCCAGGTCCCTACCCTTCGGACGCTTCCTGTAACCCTGCGCCCAATCGTTATACATATAGATTTCAGCATTCAGCGCCAGCTTAGCCAGCAGGAAGTTGACCACAGGCTGCGTGATGCGCCCATAATGAGAGCCTTCCTCCAAACTGGACGTCTGAGGAAGATAAGGCAACACCTGCTGCAGTTCGCTGAAGATGAAATGGAAGATTTCGCTCCGTTCGCTCTGAGCCGACAGCTTTTCATCGGCAACCGAAGAGCCCGATGCCGGTTCATAGATGAGAGATTCTGCCGCAGACAGGAGTACCGGAATCCTGCCATACAAATCCATCGCTTCATAATACATCATGGCTCTGATGGCACGCACCTCAGCCTTGAACTGCGCCTTCTGGTTATCGGTAAGGCGTACTGACTGTAAATCTATCATATCCAGCGACTTGTTGCACATGCCGATAGCCCGATAAAGATATTGCCAAGAAGAATAAAGCTGTTCATCATCTGGAGAAAGAGAAAGCAGACTGTCAAGACGCTGAATATCGCGGATGCCTTCCCCATCTATCGTTCCACCCATAAAATCATATAAAGGAGCTATGGTCGTATCGAATATTTCAGACGCAGAACCATTGCTGACACCCCCATCGAGCTGATCCTTAGGATGCTCATTCAAGCACGATGAGAATGCCAACAGGGTCAGGAAAGAGATGACCCAAGTGAACAAATATGAAATATACCGTCTCATAATCCTATCACATGAAGTTTAGGTTTCAAACTGTCAAGACTGCGAATAACAGCAATCCGACTGCAAATATAAGAAAAAAGAATGATAAAAGGACACAAATATAGTAAAAATCTACGTAAATTTTGCGGTTATCAAATTTATTTGTACCTTTGCACCCGGTTAGCAGAGAGCTAACTAAGGGGTGCTACCGCCGGAAAAGAGAAAAAAGCGGATGCTGAGAATATACCCATCGACCTGAACCAGGTAATGCTGGCGTAGGAAAATAAGGCACATTCCCCCCTTATATGATGTTTTTAATTTAAATAAATGAAAAGATTCAACGGGATCGCACTCAGTGTAGCGTTTTGCTCTTTGGCAAGCCAGGCTGCACTGGCACAGACAAAAATCGACACCTTGAAGGTGCAGAATTTGAATGAAGTGATTGTAAAAGGCGTACGTGCCGCAAAGGAAGCTCCATACGCCGTGGCTAACATCAGGAAATCAGAACTCAAACAATTCTCTTGCTCAGGTCAGGAATTGCCATTTCTCCTTTCTCGTACACCGGGCATTCTCGCCTGGAGTGAGAACGGTATCGGCACCGGTACTACCTATATGCGCATTCGTGGCGCTGCCGGAAGCCGCATCAATGTAACACTCGACGGAGTGGCTCTCAACTCACCGGAAGACCAGACCGTTTTCTGGGCTAACATGAACAGTTATTCTTCGCTCCTGGGCAGCATCCAGGTACAGCGCGGCGTAGGCTCTTCTACCAATGGCGACGGTGCCTTCGGTGGAAGCATCTCTATGGCTACAGCTGCTCCTTCGCTCACCCCTACTGCAGAAGTTACCGGTTCTTTCGGTTCTTACAATACCTATCATACAGGCGCCAGCTTCTCTACAGGTCTGCTCGGCAAACATCTGATTTTTGACGGTGCTTATCACGAGATCCAGTTCCTGTTCCCTCGTACTCATTGT
>OLNF01003512.1_pt1 | contig 11327 bp, 9 predicted proteins | sample 1673061 | NCBI WGS metagenome assembly OLNF01 (sample SAMEA3136751, study PRJEB25190) | human gut metagenome | reverse complement strand
GGGCTTTTTTATGTTATAGGAACATTACGGAGTAATTTCCTATAACATAAAAAATATACCGGCCTTATGGGGCCGGTATTGTTGTATTCTGTCGCATTATTTCGTCTCTTCTTCCGGCTCCGGTCTTTCTCCATATCCGTAACTTTTCTTTCCGTAATGGCCATAGTGACCGTATCCGTATCCATAACCGTACCCATAACCATAACCGTATCCATAGCCATAACCTGTGATACCCATTTCTGTACCGTTAAGTACGTAGCCGATAAGGTCAACTCCTGTTGCCGCAATATTCTCAACACCGCCGAGAATACGGTCGATTCTTGCAGAATCCTGACGGACTACCATCACAGCTCCATCTACCATACGGGAAATGAAGGATGCATCGGACAGCATACCGCATGGAGGAGTGTCCACGATCACATAATCATATTTACGCGGTAGTACCCGCAGGAGTTTCTCCATCAGGCCGCCTCCCAAAATCGCAGATGGATCTTTCAGAGGATCTCCTCCCGGCAGAATATCCAGGCCGTATTCTCCATATCGGATACGGATGTCTCTTAAATCTGCATTCTGCTCCAGAACATCCACTACGCCGTATTCTTTCTTCTCCAGTCCCATTGCATCTGCTACAGAAGGGTTTCTCAGATCTCCGTCTACCAGGATTACTCTCTTGCCTTTCTTTGCCAGTGAGATTGCGAGATTTACTGCAACTGTGGTCTTGCCCTCGCCTGCTGTGGCACTTGTGACAAGAATGCTCTTCACGCCGTCTTCCTCTGCTTTCTTTACTGCTCTGGTACGAATCGTACGGAAACTCTCGCGCAGAACTGTATTATTGCCGGAACCGTCCAGCAGAACTGTCTTCTTACTCTTTCTTCTTCGTTTGCCCCGGGCTTTTGGCACACTGCCGAGATAAGGAATGCTTAAGTATGACTTCAGATCCTCTTCTCTTCTCACTGTTCTTCTGGTAGCTGCATAGAAGAACAGGAACAGAAGACTTATTGCAATGCCTCCTGCTGCTCCTTTTACAGCTGCCTGTTTGAACTGAGGTGGGTTTACAGGCGACTCCGGCACACCGCTTTCATCCATCTGGGTAAGCTGAGTATCACCGATAATGTATTCCGCGACTTCTGGATAATATTTGATCACTGCCTGAAGTACATTATAGGCAGTGTCCGGATCAGATGCTGTTACATTGATGGTAAAAATGGAAGTATCCGGAATTGCTTCCGCAGTAATTGTTGCAGGAATAGTGTCCACATTCAGACTGTCTGCCACAATATCCGATAAAGCACCGCTGGTAAGGATATAAGGGAATGTCTTACTGAGCTGGCCTGCAGTCTTCTCATTGGAATAATCCTGATTGTAAACATAGGCTGTCTTGGTGTCTACCACAAAGGAGGAATATGCCTGATAAGATGGTTTATAGCTTGTTTTAGCCCTGAAGTAGAATCCTGCTCCGCAGGCTGCGATAATGATCAGGCACAGCAGGAAAAACTTCTTGAAGCCTCTCCACATATCATCCAGGATCGTAGTGAAATACAGGATCCCGGAATCTGTTTCTCTACTGTTATGCTCGTTTCTCATAATATCCTCCATATCCATAATGTGCTGTACTTCCGGTGATCTGAGATGATGATGCATCATTAAGCACGCATCCCAGAACCTTGCCTCTGGTATTATTCAGAATATCGATGGCATCATTGATATCCTTGGTAAGGACAGTATCCTGTCTCACTACGAGTACGGAAGCATCTGCCATCTGTGCCAGTTCCTCTGTATCTGATACCAGTGCCAGAGGAGAGGTATCAATGATCACATAATCCATGTTCTGTCTGCAGAATCCCACAATCTGTCTCAGTGTGGTACTCTTAAGCATTGTCTCGATGGAATTGGAGGATGTTCTGTTCAGTATCATATAGAGGTTTGTATCATTCCAGTTGCGGATCAGATTCTCTGTTCCGGCCTTGCCTGTCAGAACCTTGCCCAGATCGTCTCCGTTTTTGCCGTCTATATCAAAGATCTTATACTGTGCAGGTTTACGGAAGTCACAGTCAATAAGCATTACTCTGTTGCCTTCCTGTGCAAGTCCAAGTGCCAGGTTAGCTGCTACTGTGGATTTACCTTCGTTCTCCATTACACTGGTGACCAGAAGGGTTTTCGCATTCTCCTTATCCAGGTAACTTCTGACTCTGGATGCCATCATCTTGTTGGATTCTGCATACTGGAAGCTTCTGAGCGGATTACTGATCAACATGGATACAAATTCCTTTTTCTTACGAAGTTTAAGAGATTTGGATTTCTTCTCGTGATAGATACTTCCCAGAAGTCTGGTATCCAGTTTGGAGGTAACATCTTTTGGATTCTTGATGGTATCACGGAGATAGGAGATCCCTGCAACCAGTACCATAAGTACTGCAGCTGCAGCTATAAATGCTATTACCATTGTTTTCTTCTCATTCAGAGGATTGACAGGTGCCATAGACACTGCCGGGCTCTGAATGGTCTCTATGATCACATTCTTGATCGCATAATCGGATACTGTATTATAATTCTTCATGATAGACTGCAGGATCCTATAAGACTCTACAGCTGTGCCTGCTTTTACAGACAGGGTGATCAGGTTTGTCTCAGGTACCAGATCTACAGATGAATCAATGTTCAGGCTGCTCATGTTCAGATCCTGTGCCACTTTCTTCTTCAGAACATTACTGTCCAGGATTTCTGTAAACTGCTGTGCCAGCTGCTGGGTGGAATTCAGATTCTGGTATACATTTGTGTTCATTCCTTTGGCAGTGACTACAAAAGTTGTGGAGGTTTTATATTCCGGCTGATAGGTGGCATTTACCCAGATATCAGCAAACAGTGCTACAGCCAGGGAAAGAAGCAGGATCGCCCACCATTCCTTTGCTATATCCTTCAGCATGCTGATCAGATCAATCTGTGGAACCAGTCCACTGTCAATTCTCTCTTCCATGTTCTCTTCCTTCCTTATCTTACAACTACGATCAGGCGAACCTGTCCGGTCACACTTTCTTTGCCGCTGTCATCTGTCATCTGATATGTGATCTCATATACTCCGGCTTTGTTAAAGTCAGCCTCGTTGTTGATCTGTACTTCCTCGGAGGTTATGGATGTTCTCAGCTGGTTCTGAGACGGGTTCGGGTCTCTGAGTACTCCGTCCTCATCTCTTATATATTTGATTCCGCCCATTGTGATCTGCTGTACATAATCCCATGGATTGATTGCTGTTCCCACTGAAGTATAGATCAGATACTGAGATAATTCAAACTGTGGTCTCTGGGCTTCCTTTGCAGGGTCATAGATCTCTACTGTCACAGGAAGCTTCTGTACATCACCTGCACTGTTGGCCACCTGATACATCATTGGATATTCTCCGGCCTTGTCTGCCTGCACATAATATTCGCTGGACATCTTTATCTTACCGGTGAGGTCTCCGTCCAGTACATCCTTACATGTGAGAGTTCCCATGATGTCCTGTGTATTCATAGGGAAACGCAGCGGCTCAGTGAGAGAAAACTCAGGAGAAGTATAATCCTTATATTTTATTTTTCTGGTTGCCTTTGTTGCGTGATTGTCGGAATCAAATGCCACAACTGTCATGGTTCTGGTTTTATTCTTTGTGAAATTGCTGATAGATTCTATGATCAGGCTGTCGGTCACATCGCCATCTTTGGAATCTTCTGCTTTGATTCCTTTGAGAAGTTTCTTCTGATCTGCATCGCAGGATACTTTAATGGAATCTTTCTTCATGGTTATCTTCGGTGCCTGATTATCTTTGGAATTGATCTGCTCATTTCTGTACATTCCAAAGGAGACCGCTGCCGCCACAAATACGATAATACTTAGTATTCTTAATTTTTTCATAACATTCTCCTTGCTCTCCCTCTCACCAGTAATATCTTCTGAGTCGTTCCGGCCGTCTGCCGTGGGCAGGGATCTGTCTGTTGTTTATGATCCGCCGGGGATTGCCCTCCAGAAGGTGATATGTATATTCAAACCCGCCATTTCTGGTCAGGTGATCTCTCACTTCTCCCATATGGGGTGTTCTTACATAGGATCTGTGGGCATCGCTTGCCACACAGGTGATCAGATCATTCTCAAGCAGTATCTGTGCGCTCTCTCTGACTCTGTCGCCAAATCTGCCCAGGATGCTTCCCTTATTCATCTGCGCATAGCATCCTGATCTGAGCCACTCATATACGACCTCCGGAAAATCCTGCACACAGAAATATCTCTCCGGATGAGCGATCAGCGGGATCTTACCTGCTTCAAAAACTGCATCCAGGCATTCTCCGATCCACAATGGATCTGCCTCAAAGGGAAATTCTACCAGATAATAGTCTGTATGATTGATTCCTGTAAGAAGCCCTTTTTTTATTTTATCTTCCAGGTCTTCCGACGCAAAAATCTCCATTCCTTCCAATATCCTTAAAGGTATGTGGTTCTGTCGGATCGCTGCTTTCAGGCGTCTGAAATCTCCGCTCAGTTTCTCTGAACAGAAATTTTCGAATCTGCCGGTCTGATTGCTGTGGGGCGTTGCTGTCATAATACTGACTCCGCTGTCTGCAGCCATAGCTGCCATTTCCAGGGAATCCTGAATATCACGCGCTCCGTCATCCACACCCGGCAAAATATGAGCGTGTAAATCGATCATCTTTATCCTTTCCAAATATGCATGTTCATACAGAGATAGATTTTACCCCTTTCCATGTGGTGTTCCAACATACTTTAGTATGAGTTTTGTATGTGTTTTTTAAATTATACAACATAGAATTCTGTAAAGAGTTTCTTATATCATAAAAAGCCCTCCGGACAGGATCGCACTGCGACGAAGAATCCTGAAAGCCGGATTCACTCTCGTATTATCAAAACATTACAAAGTAATTTCCTCATGACGTAAAAAAGTCCTCCGAAACTTTCAGGAAGACTTTCTGAGGACTTTTTCACTCATAAACATACAATGTTTCACCCGGCACCGGACTATCTGGACTGCTCAAGTTTCTTTCTTGAGATTACAGCAGTTCCACCGAGAAGCAGAGCTCCTGCAAGACTGTAGAGAGCAAGATTTCCTTCGCCTGTCTTCGGTGCTGTAGTAGCTTTATTTGTGGTTGTTGTTACATCTCTTTTTCCAGTCGGGCTGACTGCAGCCATTGTAGGAACAGATAAACCACAGATTAACATTGCAGAACACAGCATGATCATCATTCTTTTTTTCATTGGAACCATCCTCCTTACTTTATTATTGCTTTATTTCTTTATAGAATACGCTGAGAATCAGCTTATAAAGCTCTTTGTCATCCGGATTGAACTCCGCATATACATCTCCCTGAGTAACCTCACCCGGTACAGTCAGGATATCTCCTCCGGAAACTCCGTTCTGGATCATCAGGGTTGCCAGATGTGTTACTTCAGATGCGCTGATATTGGTAACCATATAGTCAGATACATCATTATACAATGTTACAGGAAGTGTAAGATTCTTCTTGGTCTGGCTGATCGCCTGCTGCAGGAACGCATCAATATACTGCTTCTGTCTCTCCATTCTCTGATTATTGGAATCCAGGACTTCCGTGTTACGTGAACGTACATAGGTCTGTGCCTGTTCTCCATAAAGAGTAACTGTCTCTCCTGCTTTCAATGCGGAATCTGACTGAGTAAGATCCTCCAGTACATTTACAGTAACGCCGCCGATCGCATCGTTCAGCGGAGCGATAGCAGAATAATCAATGGCAACGTATGCATTTACCGGCATACCATACATAAGTCTGGAAACTGACTGAAGTGTGTTCTCACAGCTTTTCTCTTTGCCGTCTCCATAGGAGTAAGCCAGACAGAGCTGCATTTTGTCAGTTCCGAGGTATTTGTCCTCCACATTGTATTTATTCACATCTACCATAGCATCTCTGGAGATATTTATCAAGGATAAATGTCCGGTTTTTGAATCTAAGGCTGCCCAGATAAGTACATCGGCCTGACCGTTCTCTCCGATCACTTTCTCTCCGGTATCCTGCATATCTCTGTCGACACCCATAAACAGAATGTTTATGTTATCTTCATTATACTTATATTTCGCGCCGTTGTACACTATCGTTTTTCCATCATCTTCAGATGATGCCTCTTCCGGTGCAGTGATGGATGCTATGGACTGGTTCTTCTTTAACTGAGCTTCGCCCTTCTTATTCAGATAGAAGTAAGCTCCTACGGCAGTTGCTAACAGCAGAACCAATATACCGAAGATTATCAGCACTGCAATAAGAGGTCCTCTTTTCTTTCGAGGTGCCTTCTGTTTCCGGCTGGATTTCTTTCTGGCTCTGGAATCTGGTTTCTGACTGGATTTCGAGTTGGCTTTGCGTGTATCCTGTCTCCGGGTTCGGTCTGTGTCAGCTGCAAGAACCTGTCTGGCTGATGACGCTGAAGACCGTCTCTGCTGGACCTGTGTCTGTTGCTGTTGCGCCTGCTGCCCCTGTTCTGACTGTGTCTGGCTCTGCTGAGCCTGTGTCAACTGGGCCTGCTGCTGTTTCTGTTTTTGTTCCTCTTCCAGATCTTCATATCTGATATATCTCATATGAGGACTGTTCTTCGCCGGATTCGCACTCTTACGTACAGGGCGTTCCGTTTTTTCCGGTTTCTTCGGTTCAGGAGGCAGTGTGGCAACTGTTTCCTGTTCTGCGATTGATACGGGTTTCTGTGCAGGCTTCGGTGTTGGCACAGATACAGGTATCGGATCCGGTTCCGGAATTGCTTCCGGCTCTGGTACTGATTCCGGTTTTGAGATTGGTTCCGGTGTCGGCACTGGTTCCGGCTCTGAGATTGGTTTTGATATCGGCTCCGGCTCTGGATCCGGTTCAAGTATTGATTCCAGCTCCGGCATTGGATCCGGCTTTGGTATTGGTTCCGGTTCACGGACCGGCTCCGGCTTCGGAATCAGTTCCGGATCTGGTATTGCTGTGTTTCTCGAAGCTCCGGACGATTCTTTGAAATCACGGGAGATATCATCAAAAATATCTGTATCTCTGCCAGCTGACCCGTTCGTCCGCGTTCGTCCTGCAGGACGGGCAGTCCCGTCAAGCACATTCAGCAGATCTCTGTTTAACTGATCTACCTGATTCTGTTTGTTTGTTTTTCCTCTTTCACTCATTCTTTCCATTCCTATTTAAAACAGCCTGTACTAAATATCTAGACTGAGTTTGTCCTCCTACGCAGGTTTCCAGCGTAATGATATGGTCATCCGAAGTTACCTTGACATCACTTCGGATGTTTGCATCCATGGCACGCACATTAAAAATATCGTCAATGTACTTCTCAAATACTTTTTTGTCCTTGAAGTCAAAGGAATTCATAATGTGTCTGTCATCATAGGTGTAAGATGCAAATACTGTATATTTCAAGACGCCTTCAGGTGTGTAAATATACACATCCGGATGACTGTCAAAGAAATCCTTATCCCGAAACAGATGAAGATTCTGGAACATGGACTGATTCTTCATATTATGTCCGTAGATCACTGTGTTCGGATTCATAAAATCCTTACTGTTGCAGTCCTCTGTATAAATACAGCCTGCAAATCGCGGCTGCTGATACATATCATGACTCAAATAATAGGAGGGATCACCTTCGCGCTGTGCAATGGGATAATCGATTTTTGTATCCGGGATTCTGATCCAGGCATAGATATCGGAATTTGTTTTCTGCAGTTCATCGAAGTTGATGGGATTCTCCATATCAACAAAGAAGTTCTCGGTGATCTCAGCCTCTTCTCCCTGCTGTTCTCCGGTAAATTCTGCATTCTCTATCTCTTCCAGTGATACCTTGTCTTCCTCTTTCTTTCTGGCCTCTTCCTGAGCTGCTTTCTCTCTGGCTTCTGCCTGAAGCTGCTCATATTCTTTCTCTGTGCGGTAATCCTGATACAGATACCATCCGAGAAATCCCGCACAGCAGATACAGCCTATAATTGAAATAATAAACACGATCCGCCATCCGCTTTTCTTTTTCATTTCTTAGCTTTCATCTCCTTCATATCTTCACTTCACCCGCTCAAGGTGGTTCTCCTTAATTCTGTATATATGATCACTCATAGTCAGAACACTTGGACGATGGGTGGTTACAATGCAGGTTCTGTGAGCACCTATACTCATGATATTCTTCAGCACCCGTTCCTCTGTATCTGTGTCAAGTGCGGAAGTTGCCTCATCAAGAATCAGTATGGGAGCATCTCTCAGCAGAGCTCTGGCTATGGCAATACGCTGCGCCTGTCCTTCCGAAAGTCCGGTACCTTTCTCTCCGATATGTGTATAGATATCTTCGGGCAGCTTTCTGACAAATTCATAGGCACAGGCTGTCTCCAGAACACTTCTGATCTCGTCATCAGTTGCATCGCTTTTGACCATTCTCATATTCTCGGCAATAGTTCCGGCGAACATGGTATTTCCCTGGGGAACATATCCGAACAATTCTCTGGTTCCTGCTGAAATAGAGCAGCTGACTCCATTACAATCTGTAAGGCTGGCAGTCCCAGAAGACGGATAGATCAATCCCAGAAAAACACGGATCAGTGTGGTTTTTCCCTCTCCCGAAGGTCCGATCACAGCTGAGATCCTGCCTGGTTCTGCAATAAAGTTACCATTTCGGACAACCTCATTACCTTCTTTGTATACGACATTTACATCCCTGAGTTCAACAGTAATCCCCCTGTCAGCAGATTTCCTGATCCTGCCCACTTCCGGCATATCCAGAAATTTCTCTTTCTCAAGTCCCGATACAGCCATAAGTCTGCCAGCACAGGTTGCTGCATTAATGGCAGACGGAACGATCTGTACCAGTGCAGAAAATGATGAAGACAGGGAATTTGCCATCTGAACAAACATCAGCAGGGTACCTGTTGTAATATATCCGCTCCACAGCCGGTATACACTCCAGCCAAAGCAGATATAGGAGACTCCCGTACCTACTGCTGAAAGAAATGATGATGTATATACGGTAAATTTATTATAATCCATCATTTTGTCCTGATAATCTCTCTGGAGGCCTTTTAATTTATCCTCAAAGAGACTCATCAGGCCAAGGGCTTTTACAGACTGCAGATTCTGAAAAGTATCATCCTGAAATGCCATCAGATTACTGGTCATTTCCCTCATTTCTTTATTATAGCTTCTCATCTTTCCCATCAGTTTCCTGGACAGAAGCACCGTGACCGGTGCACTGAGAAGGGCGATTCCCGACATAACAGGATCATAATGGAAAATGATCGCGAAAGCTCCTGCAAACTGGACCAGTTTGGTAATACAGTTTGGTATCCAGCTGATCACACTGGAAGCCACCTGATTTGCATCATTTGACAGACGGTTAAGAAGATCACCGCTGCGGAACTGATGAAGTGCCTCCCAGTCAGTATTTATGATTCTGTCATAAATATCTGCCTGAATCTCATTCTGAACTACAACATTGATCCTGGCTGAGATCCTGCTGATCACCGCATTGGAAATAATTCCTCCCGCAGTCATACATACGATAATTACAGCCAGTATCAGAATCCTGTCTCTGTGCCCTCCGGTTACAGCATCAATGAGGTACTTGGACATTACACTGCTTCCCAGTCCCATCACTGTCCCGAAAATTCCGGAAAATATGTAAAAACATATGGATTTCCAGTATCTTCTGGCATATTGATACATCCATAATGTTTCTGCATAGATTTCTTTCAGATATCCTTGTTTGATTTTCGTGATTATTTTCTTAAAAGTCAAATTCAAATCTTGTCTCCAGTTGATTGCAGTCTTCTGTTTTTAATGTTTCCTATTATATCACCGCACTGTAGGTTTCTCAAGCAAATCAATGTAAAAAAAATGTATATAATCTCAGTATTAATGGGCGAAATGGCACAATTCTGAGCCAGATATGTCTGAAAAAGAGCCACCAGTTATTGTTTTCACTGATTCTTTTTCCCTTTCGCTGGGCTTCAATGATAAGGCCAAATATCTGTTCCTGTTCGATTGGTCCCTCTATATAGACCTGCCCGTCTCCCACAAACCAGTATTCTTTCCTGCCTGTCTTCGGATTCTGCCTGATATAGCGGATCCTGTGCATGATATATTGTCCATTCTTTCTCTGAAAGAAAGCAATGTCACCTTTTCGCAGCGGACGGTTTACCTCTTTTATCAGGACCTGGTCTCGTCCGTCTACCAGGAAGGGCAGCATACTGTTGCCTGTCACTACAAGCGGCACTTCTTTTCCCTCTTCCAGAAGCGAGCGGATTATTTTCATATATTCTCCAGTGTCCACTTTTCTGACCGGGATCTGATTCTGCATAAATTTCCCCTCTCTTCCAACAATTTCCATATATTCGGCACTGGGATTATAACACATCCCTGATTTAAAGTCCACGCAAAAATGGCCCTAAGATATTTCTATCTTAAGGCCATTCTATTATCGTTTGGACACTGTCACGCCTGTGCGTGAACTTATATATTATTTATAATTATGCATTCTTCTCAGCGATTGCTGCCTGTGCTGCTGCAAGACGAGCGATCGGTACACGGAATGGTGAGCAGGATACATAGTTAAGACCGATCTTGTGGCAGAATTCTACAGAAGACGGATCTCCACCATGCTCGCCGCAGATACCTACGTGAAGGTTCGGGTTAACTGGTTTGCCGAGTTCGATAGCCATCTTCATCAGCTTGCCAACGCCAACCTGATCCAGTTTTGCAAATGGATCGTTCTCGAAGATCTTAGCGTCATAGTATGCGTTGAGGAATTTACCTGCATCATCACGGGAGAAGCCGTATGTCATCTGAGTAAGGTCGTTTGTACCGAAGCAGAAGAAGTCTGCCTCTTTAGCGATCTCATCAGCTGTAAGAGCTGCTCTCGGGATCTCGATCATTGTACCAACTTCATACTGAAGATCGGAACCAGCTGCTTTGATTTCTTCGTCAGCTGTTTCTACAACGAATTTCTTAACATATTTAAGCTCTTTGATATCGCCAACAAGCGGGATCATGATTTCCGGTTTGATTGTCCAGTCCGGATGAGCTTTCTTTACGTTGATTGCTGCACGGATTACGGCACGAGTCTGCATCTTAGCAATTTCTGGGTAAGTAACTGCAAGACGGCATCCACGATGTCCCATCATCGGGTTGAACTCATGAAGAGAAGCGATGATTGTCTTAATCTGTTCAACAGTTTTGCCCTGAGCGTCAGCCAGTTTCTTGATGTCGTCCTCTTCTGTAGGAACGAACTCATGAAGCGGCGGATCAAGGAAACGAATTGTAACTGGGTTGCCTTCCAGAGCTTCGAAGAGTCCTTCGAAG
>OLNF01003506.1_pt1 | contig 11340 bp, 12 predicted proteins | sample 1673061 | NCBI WGS metagenome assembly OLNF01 (sample SAMEA3136751, study PRJEB25190) | human gut metagenome | reverse complement strand
AGAGCAGGGGGCGGCCCCCGAAATCGGCCAGCAGCTTGTTGGAGCCAAACCGCCGGGCCAGCCCCGATGCCATGATGACGCACCCCACCGAAGGGCGGGCGTTTTTTCTGCACAACTCTGCCATAAAATCATTCCTCCTGAACCTGCCGGATCTGCGGCAGTCTTTCCAGTGGCATTATAAGGGATTTTGTGATAAAATAAAAGTAGCAATCGAAAAAAGAGAGGTACTGCGTATGATGACGATCCGGGAATACAAACGGGCCGAAAGCCTCGAGGAAGCCTGGCAGCTCAACCAGAAGCGAAACAATCGGGTCATCGGCGGCATGATCTGGCTCAAGATGGAGAACATCAATGTCGGCACCGCCATCGACCTGTCGGGCCTTGGGCTGGACAAAATTGAGGAAACGGCCGAGGGCTTTTCCATCGGGGCCATGGTGCCCCTGCGGCAGATCGAGCTCCACGAGGGGCTCAATGCCTACACGGACGGCGCTGTGCGGGAATCTGTTCGCCACATTGTGGGTGTGCAGCTGCGCAACCTTGCCACCGTGGGCGGCAGCATTTACAGCCGTTTTGGCTTTTCCGATGTTCTGACCATGTTCCTGGCTCTGAACGCTTCGGTGGAGCTCTACAAGGGCGGCATCGTGCCGCTTTCGGAGTATGCCCAGCGCCCGTACGACAGGGATATCCTGGTGCGGGTCATCGTGCCGAAAGAGCAGGCAGCATTCTGCTATCAGTCGGTGCGCAACAGCCAGACGGATTTTCCGGTGCTGACCTGTGCCGCCGCGAAAACAGCCGGGGGCTTCCGGGTCGCCATTGGTGCCCGGCCCGGCAAGGCAGTGCTGTATACCCTGCAGCCCAATGCCGCCGAAACGCCGGAGCTGACCGCCGCCCGCTTTGCCGCTGAGGTGCGGGCAAACATCCGGACGGAGAGCAACATGCGCGGCAGTGCGGAATACCGCAATCATCTGGCCGGGGTGCTGGTCAAGCGCGCTGTGCTGAAATTGGAAGGGAACAGGTGAGACAAGATGCAGGTGAATATTATTCTGAACGGAACCAAGATCACGGCAGAGGCCGCACCGGACACCCTGCTCATCGATTTTGTCCGCGCACACGGCTGTTACAGTGTCAAGCGCGGCTGCGAGACCTCCAACTGCGGCCTGTGCACCGTCTTTCTGGACGATGTGCCGGTGCTGTCCTGCTCTGTGCTGGCAGCCCGTGCCGACGGCCACAGGGTGACCACGCTGGAGGGCCTGCAGGAGGAGGCTGCTGAGTTCGGTGCTTTTATCGCCGATCAGGGTGCGGAGCAGTGCGGCTTCTGCAACCCGGGCTTTATTATGAACGCCCTCGCCCTCTTCCGGGAAAAGGAATACCCCACTGAGGAGGAGATCAAGGAATATCTCGCGGGCAACCTCTGCCGCTGCTCCGGCTACGAGGGCCAGCTGCGGGGCATCCAGAATTTCCTCGCCTGGAAGAAAGCAAAACAGGAGGGTGCCGAATGAAAAACGTCAACAAAGCATTCCGCAAAAAAGATGCCATGCAGCTTGTGACCGGCAAGCCCGTTTACATGGATGATCTGGCCCCGGCAGACTGCCTGATCGTCAAGCTGTACCGCTCGCCCCATGCCAACGCCATGGTGGAGCGCATCGACACGTCCGTGGCCAAAAAGGTGCCCGGCATCGAGGCCATCTTCACCTGGGAGGATGTGGATCAGAACGCCCGCCGCTACACGCAGGCCGGCCAGACCTACCCCGAAGCCAGCCCCTACGACCGCCTGGTCATCGACCGCCACGTCCGCTTCGTGGGGGACGTGGTGGCCATTGTGGTGGGCAAGGATGAGAAGTGTGTCGAGAAAGCCATGAAGCTCATCAAGGTGGAGTATCAGGTGCTGGAGCCGGTGCTGGATTTCCACACTGCGAAGGACAACCCCATCCTTGTCCATCCGGAGGACAACTGGGAGAGCCTGAGCCCCGTGGGTGCCGACAACAAGCGCAACCTCTGTGCCCACGATGCGTGCGGCGACGGCGACATCGATGCCGTGCTGGCAAAGTGCGATGTTGTCATCGACCGTGTCTACCACACCAAGGCCTGCCAGCAGGCCATGATGGAGACCTTCCGCACCTGCTGCTGGATGGACCTGTACGGGCGGCTGAACATCCTCAGCTCGACCCAGATCGTGTTCCATACCCGCCGCAATGTGGCAAACGCCCTGCACATCCCCAAATCCATGATCCGCGTCATCAAACCCCGCATCGGCGGCGGCTTTGGTGCCAAGCAGACGGCGGTCTCGGCCATCTATCCGGCCTTTGTTACCTGGAAGACCAAGAAGCCCTGCAAGCTGATCTTCACCCGCGAAGAGAGCCAGACCGCATCTTCGCCCCGCCACGAGATGGAGATGCACGTCCGTCTGGGTGCCACTAAGGACGGCATCGTGAAGGGCATCGACCTCTACACCCTGTCCAACACCGGTGCTTATGGTGAGCACGGCCCCACAACGGTGGGCCTTTCCGGTCACAAGTCCATCCCGCTGTACGGCAAGGCCGAAGCCTTCCGTTTTGTCAGCGACGTGGTCTACACCAACCACATGTCTGCCGGTGCGTACCGCGGCTATGGTGCGACCCAGGGCCTGTTTGCAGTGGAATCTGCTGTCAACGAGCTGGCTGCCAGACTTCACATGGACCCCTTCAAGATCCGTGAAATGAACATCGTCAAAGAGGGCGATGTGATGCCTGCCTATTACGGCGCTGTGAATACCAGCTGCGCGCTGGACCGCTGCCTGAAAAAAGTCCACGAGATGATCGACTGGGACAACAAGTACCCTGTGCGCGACCTTGGCAATGGCAAGGTGCGCGCCGTGGGTATGGGCATGGCCATGCAGGGCTCCGGCATTTCCGGCATGGACGTGGGCAGCGCCACCCTCAAGGTAAACGATGACGGGTTCTACTCCCTCATCATCGGCGCTGCCGATATGGGCACCGGCTGTGACACCACGCTGGCTCAGATCGCCGCCGAGGTGCTGGACTGTGACCTGGACAATATCACTGTCTTTGGCGCGGATACCGACACTTCGCCCTATGACTCCGGCTCCTACGCTTCCTCTACCACCTATGTCACCGGCAAGGCAGTGGAGAAGTGCGCCCTCCGGCTGCGCGGCCAGATCTGCAAGCTGGGCGCGGAGCTGCTCCAGACGACCGAAGATGCTGTGGATTTTGACGGCAAGTTCGTCTCCCTGAACGCAGACCCGGAGAAGAAGGTCTCTCTCTCTGAGGTGGCCTTCGCCTCCCAGTTCGGCCACATGGTGCCGTTGGAGATCACCGAGACCCACACCTCGCCCCTTTCGCCCCCGCCCTACATGGTCGGCGCGGCTGAAATTGAGCTGGACAAGGAGACCGGTGAGGTCAAGGTGGTGGATTATGCCGCCTGCGTGGACTGCGGCACCCCCATCAACCCCAACCTGACCCGTGTCCAGACCGAGGGCGGCATCCTGCAGGGCATCGGCATGGCTCTGACCGAGAACATCACCTACGATGCCAAGGGCTGGCCGATGGAAAATTCCTTTATGCAGTATAAGATCCCTGCCCGTGTGGACATCGGCCACATCCGGGTGGAGTTTGAGAGCAGCTACGAGCCCAACGGCCCGTTTGGTGCAAAATCCATCGGTGAGGTGGTCATCAACACCCCGCTGCCCGCCATCGCGGATGCCATCTACAATGCCATCGGCACCCGCTTCTATGAGCTGCCCATCACCCCGGAGCAGGTCGCCATGGCGGTGGAAGAAAACCGCTGATGCTTTCGGAAAAACAGTTTCCGTTTCTGGCGGAAAAGGGCCATGTGGTCTCGCTGGTGGGCGGCGGCGGAAAAACCACCCTGCTCTATGCCTTTGCCCGGCATTGTGCCGCCAAAGGCTGGCGGGTGCTGGTGAGCACCACCACCCACATCCGGCAGCCGGGGGAGAATTATGCCGCGGATGAAGCCGCTCTTGCGTCCCTCTGGGCGGCAGGGCAATATGCCGTGGCCGGTGTCCCGGCAGAGCAGGGCAAGCTGACCGCCCTGCCGCCGGAGCAGCTGACCCGCTGGATGGCACAGGCGGATATGGCTCTTCTGGAAGCGGACGGTGCAAAACGGATGCCCTGCAAAGTTCCGGCGGCCCATGAACCGGTGCTGCTGCCGGAAAGCGATATCGTGCTGGCCGTGGCCGGGTTGTCCGCGCTGGGCAGACCTCTGCGGGAGGTCTGCTTCCGGCTGGAGCAGGCCTGCGCCCTGCTGGGCACTGCCCCTGAAACGCTTCTGACCCCTGAGCTGCTGGCAAGGCTGCTGGCCAGCGAGAAGGGAGGACGAAAACTGGTAGGGAACCGCCGTTTTTCTGTGGTGCTCAATCAGGCGGATGCCCCCGCCCGCATTGCTGCCGGAGAACAGACCCTCGCGCTCCTGCGCGAAAAATATGAAGTGCAGGGCGTGTTGACTTATTTTGATGAAAGGGAGCGTGCATGAAATGGCAGAACAAGGCCCCATTGTCTTCTGCACCGGCGGCGGATGCACCGCCAAGCTGGGTGCCGGGGTACTGAGCCGCATTCTGGAAAAGCTGCCCCGGGGCGAAAAAGACCCCGACCTTCTGGTTGGCTACGACAGCCGGGACGATGCTGCCGTCTACCGCATTACCGAGGACATTGCTCTGGTGCAGACGGTGGATTTCTTCCCGCCGATGGTCGATGACCCCTATACCTTCGGGCAGATCGCTGCGGCCAATGCCCTGAGCGATGTCTACGCCATGGGCGGTGAGGTCAAAACGGCACTGAATCTTGTCTGCTTCCCCGAGAGCATGGATCTGAACGTGTTGGGGGAGATCCTGCGCGGCGGTGCCGAAAAGGTGGCCGAAGCCGGGGGTACGCTGGCGGGTGGGCACTCCATTGCCGATACCGGCGTGAAGTACGGCCTGTCGGTGACCGGTCTTGTAGACCCGCACCGCCTGACGGCCAACGATACCGGCCGCCCGGGCGACAAGCTTCTTCTGACCAAGGCGCTTGGCGTGGGGCTGATCTGCACCGCCAACCGGGTGGGCGAAGCCGCTCCGGAACAGATGGAAGCAGCAGTCCGTTCCATGACCACCCTGAACAAAACGGCGGCAGAGATCGCACGCAGGTACGAGGTGCACGCCGCCACGGATGTGACCGGGTTCAGCTTCCTGGGCCATCTGCACGAGATGATGGGGGAGAAGCTCTCCTGCGTCATCGATGCCCATGCGGTGCCGGTGCTGCCCGGTGCGTGGGAGGCCGCAGATGCCTGCCTGTACACTGCCGCCGGGCAGCGAAACCGGAACCATACCGGCCCCTTTGTCCGCTTTGTGGACGTGCCCTTCCCGATGGAAGAGATCCTGTTTGACCCCCAGACTTCCGGCGGCCTGCTGTTTGCCGTGGCCCCGCAGGATGCCGCTGCCCTGGAAGCAGAGCTGCAGGCGGCGGGTCTGCCCGCAAAAATCGTGGGCACCATTGGGGAAAAGCAGACACCGGAGATCACAGTAACATACGAATGAGGGAGGAACAACCGATGATCAAGATCGATGCCCGTGGAGATGCCTGCCCGCTGCCCGTGGTCAAGGCCAAAAAGGCCATTGCAGAGCTGGGCGGCGCAGGAGAAGTGGAAGTTCTGGTGGACAATGAGATCGCTGTCCAGAACCTGACCAAGATGGCCCAGCAGAAAGGTTACCGCTCCAGCTCGGAAAAGCTGGGCCCGCAGGAATATAAAGTGCGCTTCCGGGTCGAAAATACGCAGCCCGGCCCGGATGTCGCTGTTCTGGGAGAAGTCAAAAAGCGTGTGGCATATGAGGCGGAGTCCTGCACCCCGGATGCCCGCACCGATACGGTGGTGGCCATTTCGAGCGATAAAATGGGCGAAGGTGCCGAGGAGCTGGGCAAGACCCTGCTCAAGGCCTTCGTGTTCTCCCTGACCCAGCAGGACAAGCTGCCCAAGACGATCCTCTTCTATAACGGCGGCGCATCCCTGACCTGTGAGGGTTCGCCCATGCTGGAAGACCTGAAGGCACTGGAAGCTGAGGGTGTGGAGATCCTGACCTGCGGCACCTGCCTGAACTTCTACGGCCTAACGGAGAAGCTGGCCGTGGGCGGCGTGACCAATATGTATGTCATCGCTGAAAAGATGCTGAACGCCGGGAACGTTGTCAAGCCGTGATCTACCTTGACAACGCCGCAACCACCCTGCACAAGCCCCCGGAGGTGGGGCAGGCGATGCTGGATGCTTTGCAGACAGCGGGCAACCCGGGCCGTGGAGCCCATGCGCCCACCCTGCACGCCTCCCGCATCGTCTACGAGACCCGGGAAGCGCTGGCCCAGCTCTTCCACGCCGAAGGCCCGGCCTGCATCGCCTTTGCATCCAATGCGACCCAGGCGCTGAACACGGCCATCAACGGCCTCTTTGGCCCGGGGGATCATGTCATCACCACGGTCTGTGAGCACAATTCCGTTCTGCGGCCCCTCTACCGCCTCCAAAGGCAGGGGGTTGAGGTGAGCTTTGTGGATGTGGATGAAAACGGTGTGCTTTGCTATGCGCAGTTTGAGCAGCTGCTCCGTCCCAACACCAGGGGAGTGGTTGTGACCGGTGCTTCCAATGTCACCGGCAACCGCACGGACCTGGCGTTCGTATCCGCTTTTGCAAAAAAGCACGGCCTGTTGTTTCTCGTGGATGCCGCCCAGACAGCGGGTGCCATGTTGGTGGATGTGCAGGCACTGGGGATCGATGTGCTCTGCTTTACCGGGCACAAGGCGCTGCTGGGCCCGCAGGGCACCGGCGGGCTGTATGTCCGGCCCGGGCTGCAGGTTGCCCCCCTTGTGGTGGGCGGCAGCGGAGTCCACAGCTTTGATGAACGCCACCCTACCGAAATGCCCACCGCTCTGGAAGCCGGAACGTTGAATGTGCCGGGAATCGCCGGGCTGGGGGCCGGGGTGCGCTGGCTCCTGACGCAGGGCGTGGAAGCGCTGGAAACAAAAGAAAATGCGCTTGCACGCCTGTTTTACGAAACTGTCCGGGAAATTCCCGGTGTGCGGCTTTATGGTGACTTCACTGCGCCGCGTGCGCCCATCGTCTCACTGAACCTGGCGGGCGAGGATTCCGCCCGTGTGGCGGATGCGCTCTGGGAAGAGTACGGCATCTGTGTGCGGGCCGGTGCGCACTGTGCTCCGTTGATGCACAGGGCGCTGGGCACCGTGGAGCAGGGCGTGGTGAGGTTCAGCTTCTCCCACACCAACACCCGGGAGGAGGTGCTTGCCGCTGCCCGTGCGGTACGCAGCCTGGCGGAGGAATAAACGATGCGTGCAAAGAGACCCTATATCGTGTTATCCTTCCGCACCACAGTGGAAGCGATGGCATGGGAAAAACACTGCGAAGCGGAACACATCCCCGGGCGGCTCATTCCGCTGCCCCGGGAGCTCTCTGCCGGGTGCGGCCTTGCGTGGCGGATGCCGCCCGAGGACTGGCCGCTGTGGCAGAGCCGCATCGACCCCGCCGCCTATGATGCCGCAGCGGTGGTAGAACAATAACAAATAAAGGAGAATTGGATGGGAAACCGTTCTTTTTTCAATGCACTCCATGACCGGGAGGGGGATTTTCTGCTGGCCACGGTGCTGGAAGGCCCGGCGCAGGGGGAACGTGTCCTGCTGCGGAACACAGCACCGGTCTGGCCGGAGAAACTGCCTGCGTTCTGGGGGGAGCATCTGCCTGCCCTGGCTGCTGTGACCTCCAGTGGAATTCTGAAATCAGCCGGACAGCGCATCTTTGTGGAGCGCTTTGGCGCGGCCCCGCAGCTTGTGATCTGCGGCGGCGGCCATGTGGGCGCGTCGGTGGTGCGGCTGGCAAAGCTGCTGGGCCTGCCGGTCACAGCGCTGGAGGACCGCCCCGAGTTTGCGGAGGAGCTGCGTCAGGCCGAGGCCGATGCCGTGCTCTGCCTGCCCTTTGCAGAGGGTCTTGCGCAGATCCCCGGCGGGCAGGAGACATACTTTGTGGTCGTGACCCGTGCCCACAGCTGTGATATTGCCTGCCTGCGTTCTATTCTGCAAAAGCCCGCCGCCTATGTGGGCATGATGGGCAGCCGGAAGCGCGCGGCTCTGGTGCACACACAACTGGCAGAGCAGGGGCTGCCGCAAGAGCGCATCGATGCCCTGCACGCGCCCATTGGGCTTTCCATTGGCGCAAAAACCGCACAGGAGATCGCACTTTCTATTCTTGCGGAGATCGTCTCCGTTAAAAACAGCCGCCAGCAGACTGAGGGCTTTTCCCCGGCGCTGCTGGCTGCGCTGGAACAGCAGACCGCTCCGGCGGTGCTGGCGACCATCGTAGGCCGCCATGGCTCTACGCCACGGGAGGAAGGCTCCAAGATGTTGGTCCTGCCCGATGGCTCTGCCGTGGGCAGCGTGGGCGGCGGCATCATGGAGTACCGCACCCAGCAGCTGGCGCGGGAATTGCTGGAGCCGGGGGCTGCCCCGTGCAGGCTGGCCGCCTTTACCACAGAGGGGGCCAGCGATGCCGCGGCCATTGCGGCCTGCGGCGGCTCCATGGAAGTCTTTTTGCAGCGTCTGGAACCGGAGGGATGAGCCATGAAGCGTGATGACCTGATCGTTGTCCGGGGCGGGGGAGACCTTGCTACCGGTGTTGTGCATCGGCTCTGGTCGGCTGGCCTGCGGGTGCTGGTGCTGGAGACGGCCCACCCCGCCGCCATCCGTCGGCAGGTGTCTCTCTGTGAGGCTGTTTACGAAGGCGAGACCGCTGTGGAAGGAATGCGGGGCATCCGGGTGGAGACGCTGGCGGATGCCGATGCCGTCTGGGCACAGAACGCAGTGCCGATTCTGATAGACCCCACAGGTGCGTGCCTGCCGCAGGCAAGGCCAGCTGTTCTGGTGGATGCCATCATCGCAAAGAAAAATCTGGGCACCACCCGGGAGATGGCTCCGCTGACCATTGCCCTTGGCCCCGGCTTTGCGGCGGGGCAGGATGTGGACGTAGTGGTGGAGACCAAGCGCGGCCACAAGCTGGGCCGCATCATCCGGGAAGGGGCTGCCGCACCCAACTCCGGCGTGCCGGGCATCATCGGCGGCTATGGTGCCGAGCGTGTGCTTCATGCACAGGCCGCGGGTATCTTCCGCAACCTGCATTCTATCGCTGATTTTGTGGAGGCTGGCGAGGCTGTGGCTGAGATCGAAACGCCGGACGGCCAGCGTTTACCGGTGGTCACACAGATCTCCGGCATCCTGCGGGGTCTGCTGCGGGATGGCTACCCGGTGACCAAAGGATTCAAGGTGGCTGATGTGGACCCCCGCCGCGCAGAGCTGGAGAACTGCTTCCTCATTTCGGATAAGGCCCGCTGCATTGCGGGCAGTGTGCTGGAACTGATCGCCGCAGAGTGCTGGAACTAAAAGAAACGGGACTGTTTTTGCAACAGCCCCGTTTCTTTGTTACTCTGTCAGTTTGGTGATGAGCATCTGATAGATCTCGTTGCCCTTGAGGATGAATTGCTTCTTGACCAGATCGGCACTCAGCCGGTCAGGCGTGCCGATGTCCAGACAAAACAGCTCCTGATCCAGTGCCTTGATGGTGCAGCGGATGGAGCAGTGGCCGTCCGGCTTTTCGGTGATACGGGCGCTGTACTCGGCCTCTTTGCGGGCCCAGGTCTGGCTGCGCAGAACCGCCGCCACCGCGCGCTCCCGCACACTGCGGGGTAGGTCATAGGCAAGCTCCTGCGCGACCTTGCGTCCTTTTTCGGTGATGGAATAGCGATCTTCCTTCAGCGTGACCAGCTGCTGGCGGGTGATATCATCCAGACAGGAGCCGATCTCAAAATAGTTGACCAGCTGCTCTTCCATCAGCGCGTTCTCGATCTCCGTCCGGGTGATCGGCCCGGCATTCTTTACCAGATAACACAACAGCAACCGGATCTCCGTGCTGTCGGTCAGTCCGCCGGGACGAACACCGGCGGTAAAAGCATCGTTGGCGGCCATCGTTCTGCACATCCCCCTGTTATTTCAAATTGCTGCCCGGCTCTGCCTCAGGGCAGGCCGTAAAGAATCACTTTCTTATAGTATAAAGGGTTTCAGACAGGATTGCAAGCCGCAACCGCAAAATCTGTCTCAATGCGCTTGCGGCTTTCAGGGGTGGAATACAGCCAGTGGTCGATATGCCCCTCGGTGATGAAATAGCGCAGGTCGAACCGGTGGCTCTGGCCCAGGCTGTGGTTGACGATGACCAGCTTGATCTTCATTTTATCGGGCAGGATGTTTTTGATGTAGACGCTCACCGCCTGCCCGGGATGCAGGTCGGGGCAGGTCTCGGCAAGGCCGGCCAGATTGGGAGCGATCTCCACAAAGGTGCCGTATTCCTCCACGCTCCGCACAATGCCCACCACGGTCTCGCCTACGGTGAACCCGGCGGCGTTCTCCTCCCAGGTGCCCAGCAGCTCCCGGATGGTCAGCACGAACCGCCCCTGCACATCCCGGTTTTTGATGGCGCACAGGATCTGCTGGCCCACACTCACCCGGTCGGCAGGGGAGGAGATGCGGCTGACCGACATGCAGTCGATGGGCAGCAGGGCGCTGATGCCGCACCCAACGTCACAAAAGGCACCAAACGGCTCGATGTGGGTCACAGTGCAGGGCAGGATATCCCCGGGCTGTAAGGTGTCCAGATACTCTGCCTTGCACATCCGCTGTGCCTCAGCCCGGGAAAGCAGGTAGCAGGGCTGGCCGTTTTCCCCGGTCTCCATCCCTTCGATCACAAAGCAGGTGGGGCGGCCCACCCGCGTCAGCACCGCAATGTCCCGCACGGTGCCGCTCTCGGCCCCATCGGCACACTGGCCAAAGGGCATCACGGCCTTTACCCCACCCAGGTCGAACCGGAGCTGGCGCTGGGTGTCAAAGGCAAGGGCAGTGCTCTGTAAAATTTCGCGGCTGGCGATGGCGGCGCGCAGTTCTGCGGGGCTGAGCCGGTCTGCGGAGCGGTAATTGCCTTCAGTACGAAATGTCTGCATCATGGTTTGTTCCTCTTTCTGTGTTATTTTAGCGTTTTCCGCTGCACGTCGGCACACAAAGCAGGTGTCGGCATTAAAACTCTATGCGCGGACAATTGCATTTTATACGAGTTTGGTTTATACTATATCTGTATGTGCGGCATGGAAACCAGCTGCACAGGGTACTGCCCCGCAAAGGGGCGGCAGGAGGGAAAGAAATATGGATATCGCAGTGGGAGATACCATCCAGACCCGCAAAAAACACCCGTGCGGAGCTTCCAGCTTCGAGGTGCTGCGGGTGGGCGGTGGCGATGAGATGAAATGTAGAATGGAGAGAG
>OLNF01003505.1_pt1 | contig 11341 bp, 10 predicted proteins | sample 1673061 | NCBI WGS metagenome assembly OLNF01 (sample SAMEA3136751, study PRJEB25190) | human gut metagenome | reverse complement strand
GGGTAGCCAAGTGCGGATCGGATAAACGCTGAAGGCATCTAAGCGTGAAGCCGACTTCAAGATAAGATCTCCCATCCGCAAGGAGTAAGGCCCCATGTAGACCACATGGTTGATAGGTCGCAGGTGGAAGTGCAGTAATGTACGCAGCTGAGCGATACTAATAGGCCGAGGGCTTGATCAAAGTGAATTTACCGAACTTATGCAGTTATCAAGGTTTTATGAAAACCAATCACCTTTCCGGTGGTTAAGCTGAGGGGTTCCACCTGTTCTCATTCCGAACACAGAAGTTAAGCCCTCATACACCGACAGTACTGTGCTGGCGACGGCATGGGAGGATAGGCAGCTGCCGGATCCCAAAGAAACAGTCGAATGACTGTTTCTTTTTTTGTTACCGGTTGACTGCGGTTGTGCGGATTTGATGATCCGTATTGACAAATCGCATTGCATTAAATATAATTTTAGTCAGCAAAGTGAATAAAGCTTTAGAAAACGGAGAATATCTATTGAAAAAGAGTTTTAACAAAACAGCGCGAGTTAAAGCAGCATTTAACCCGTATGATCCGGCGTTTAATCCGGTGCAGGACGCAATAACTCTCTGCATTGTTGTTCTGACTTGCCTTGTTCAATGTTTGATTTTGAATGCGTTTTACACACCGTACCACATGCTGTCCGGCGGAATTACCGGCATTGCGATTCTGCTTGATTACACTGCGAGTATTCCCCGATGGGCCACGCTGGTTGCGCTTAACATTCCGGTGCTTATAATCGGTGCAAAACGTGTGAACGTTAAATTCATTGTTTTCAGCGCAATCGGAACAATATGTTACTCTGTTATGTTTTCGTTGCCCTTCGTGCGCGATTTTACAGTTGATTTGGGTGAAAACTCTGAGTTGCTGTCGGTCATTGTCGGAGCGGCGCTTATCGGTGCATCGGGTGTTCCTGTTGTAAAACGCGGCGCAACATTGGGCGGAATGGATATTTTGAACGTTATTCTGAGCCGCCGCCTTTCGGTTCCGATGGGAAACATTTGCATTTGCTATAATATCGTGATTATGGCTGCATTGGGCGTGTTTTTCGGGCTTAAACCCGCACTGCTGAGCCTGATGGCAACATTTGTTTCTTCCGCCGTGCTGAATTACACAATGGCTGGGTTTAATCATACAGTGACGGTGTTTATAATCAGCCAAAAGTGGGATGAAATCGCTCCGCATGTTCTCAACGAGATGAAGCGCGGCGTGACTTTCCTGAACGGAGAGGGGGCATATACGGGTGAACCGCGCAAAATTGTTTATTGCATTGTTCGAACCACCGAAATTGCCGCCCTGAAAGCAATCGTCAAAGCAAACGATCCCAAGGCTCTGTTTTCTGTAATTGAAACCAAGGAAGTCGTCGGGAGGGGTTTCGGAATCATGAATTAACGCTGCAAAAGAATTAAGGAGAAATTGAATGTTCAAGAATATTGACAAGCAGGCAAAGCTCTGCCTTAAGGACCTCGTTGACTATCGCGACGGACAGATTGTGAGCAGAACCCTCGTTCAAAACAATTTTGTCAGCATGACCTTGTTTTCTTTCGATAAAAATGAAGAAATTTCAACACACGCTGCCGGTGGAGACGCTATGGTGACTGTGCTTGAAGGTACGGGACGGTTCACCGTCGGCGGGGATGTTTTCATCCTTACGGAGGGCGAAACTCTCATCATGCCGAAGGACATTCCGCATGCTGTATTTGGCGAGGAGAGGTTCAAGATGCAGCTCATCGTTTCTTTTTGATTGCCTGAAGCTTACTGAGTTCGGCGAAGCGGATTGAATTTTCTTTCCGGCATGAAAGAAGTTTCCCGTGTTGATACTGACGTGCCGAGAACAAAACTGCCGCTGCCGTATTTTTTGCGTATGATGTCGGCAGTTTTTTCAATTTTAAGCTGCCTGTCGGTTTGTTCATAATCGTCAAACAAACAGAGCTGAATCGGCTCATTTGCGGATACAAGACCGCATGCACGTATGCCGAGTGAGCGTATCGGACGTTTCCAATCATAGCCTGTCATGTTCCAAAGTTCACTTCGCAGAGAAGCAGAAAGGCTGCTGCGCCAGCATTGGGCCAGCAGTTCGAATGAGAGACAACTTGGGCGCGGAAGCCGAACCTGCCGCTCAAACGTTGAAAGAGTGCTGTCGCGAACATGCAGAACAACAACGCCTGCTTTGAGTTTGTGTTTTCTCAGCCTTGCGGCGACGTTTTCGCCGAGTGATTGAAGCATACGGAGCGCATCGCCCGCGCAGCAGATGTCGTGCGGAGGGGTGCTGCTGTTGCTGATGCTTTTCAGTGCCGTCTCAATTCCGTAATTCTGCACGGGGCTTTCATCGAGTCCGTTGGCATAACGGTAAAGCTCTGCACCGCTGCTGCCGAGCCATTCGCAAAGAAGGGTGGGATCGGTGCGGGCGAGATCGCCTATCGTAAACACGCCGCGCAGATTAAGCCTGTGCATTGTCTCCTTACCGACAAAAAGCAGACTTTCAACCGGAAGCGCAAAGATTTTTTCCTTAAAACCGTTTTTCGGGATGACCGTGGTTGCATCCGGTTTTTTCATATCTGAACCTAATTTGGCAAAAACTTTGCAGAAACTGACCCCGACTGAAGCCGTAAGACCGAGTTCGCGGCGATAGCATTCGCGGATCCTGTCCGCAATTTCGCGGCCGTCTTCGACGGTCGGGGCATAAGTCGTGACGTCAAGCCACGCTTCATCCATTCCGAAAGGCTCGATTTTGTCGCTGAAACGCATGAGAATTTCACGGCTTTGACGCATGGCTTGCTCGTATTTTTCGAAATGCGCGGGGACAATCGAAAGATTGGGGCATTTTCTAACCGCAGACACGATGGTTTCTGCGGTCTGAATCCCGAAACTCTTTGCAATATTATTTTTTGCAAGAACAATCCCGTGCCGCGCCTCAATATCCCCGCCGACAACAAGAGGAAGCCCTGCAAGCGACGGGCAATCTCGGATTTCAACTCCGGCATAAAAATTATTGATATCAACATGGAGAATCGTGGCACACATATCGCAACACCTCTGCAAGCTCGTACTAATCGCCTAATGGGCGACTGAACATATGATAATACTCTTGAACAGAGATGTCAAGGGGCGATTTCTCAAAATCAGAGAAATATTTAAAAAAAATCTCTTGCAATCGGATGCGAAATGCATTATAATGCAGACAAGGAATTACAGGTGCGTTTCACGAGTTGAATCGCGGCCGGCTGCGGAGGGAAAAGTGAACGGAAATCGTGAATTCGGAAGAAAACTGGCAGAGCTTCGCAAAGCGTGCAAACTCAATCAAACTGAGGTTGCGCAAAAAATCAGCTTTGAATGTGCAACTTTATTTAATCGGGATCCAATAACGAACCGCGCTGTCAGCAAATGGGAGACCGGCGACAGTCTGCCGGATGCACAGCAGTTCATCTCCCTGTGCGGAATTTACGGAGTGTCAGATGTGCACAGAGTTTTTCGCAGCAAAGAGTGCAGCGAAGATCCGTTTTACGGTTTGAATCGCGTGGGCATGGAACGCGCGAACGAGTATATTTCAATGCTGCGCGAGAATCCGAGCTTTTCACATCAGGCAAAAATCACCCGTATAAGGCGGCAGATACCGCTTTACGATATGCCGGCATCGGCAGGTTCCGGCGTTTTTCTTGACAGTGACTCCTACACACTGATTGATGTTGACGAAAATGTTCCGGAAGCAGCAACCCTTGCTGTCCGCATAAGCGGGGATTCAATGACGCCGCTGTTTAACGACGGACAAATTGTTTACGTGCATCATCAGCAGGAACTTGAAAACGGTGAAATAGGCATTTTTGTTCTTAACGGAGAAGCTTTCTGCAAAAAACTTGATTCCGAATCCGGCAGCGTCAGATTGATTTCACTCAACCCGAAGTATCAGCCGATAAAGATTAAATACTCCTATGAACTGCGGGTTATCGGGAAAGTCGTGGGATAAATACGGTGCGTGTCACGGCAGGTTTGAACCGGCGGAGGGCATCTCAGCGGCGGAACTTATTTGTTTGCATGAATAATTAATATGCTTCGGTCTGAATTTTCTTCAGAAAAAAGTGAGGACGGATGAAACAGATTCTGTGCAAAGCAATTGCTCTTATTCTTGCAGTTACGGCTGTGCTTTTTCCGCTTGCTCAGATGGCAACTTTAATCCGAACAACAGATTCCGCAAAACTTGCAAGCTCAATCGAGACAGCCGATACAAACAGTGTTGTTATTAAAGCGGCGGTCGAAAAGCATTATGACGGTGACGGTTGGAATTTTGAGCCGCGCACTTCCGATGGCGTTCACATAACGCCTCAAGGCGACGGTATGCACCTGAAAGGACACCCGGATGAGGAGTTCTTTGTGTTCGAAAAAACCGCAGCATTGGAATTCACGGCAGAATTTGATGCCGGCTGGACATATAACAGCAAATATTCATATTTTTTTGGGAATGATTCGGAGGCAGCCGAAGTAAAAAAACTTGCGGATGGCTCGGTGAAATTTACATACAGAGTGAAAAAAGGTGCAAAAATTGCCGTGACGGAACTTACGGCTGCGTGCGTGAATGCAACTGCGGATGCGCTGCCGCGACTGGATATAAGCATCGACTGCGATTTTGAATCCGTAACAAAGGATGAATGGGTCAACGCAAAAATATCGCTGCAACTCGGAACAAAACGTTTGCAAGCGGTAATTATAACGGCAGCGGCAAGGTTAAAGGGCGCGGGAACTCGTCATGGGGTTATGATAAGAAGCCGTACTCAATAAAGCTTGACGAAAAGGCTTCACTGCTCGATATTCCGAAAACAAAAAAATATGCAATTGTTGCGAGTTACACCGATTCAACCCTGATGCGGAATTATATTACTTATAAGGCATATCAGGATTTGATTGGTATCGATTATGTTCCGAAATGCGAATTTGTTGATGTTTATCTCAACGGCAAATACAACGGCATATATATTTTGGTTGAAAGAATTTCAATTGAAAAAAACAAAATCAACATTGCCGAAGCGGATGAAGACAATATTACCGGCGGTTATCTGATTGAAAAGAACGTTCACGGAAGAGTGAACTACAAAAAGGATCAGGTGTTCGACTGCCCGTATCAGGCGAACCAGGTGAAGGATTATTTTGTCTTGGAGGAGCCTGAAATTGAAGATACCGAACTGAGGCGTGAGGTGCTGCAATATCTGAATGTCTACATGCAGCGGGTTCATAACTCGGTGATGGGATTCAGTTCGGAACAATATACTGAATACATCGATGAAGATTCATGGGTCGATTTTGTGATAGTTCAGGAAATCAGCAAAAACATAGACGGCAATTTGAAAACAAGCTGTTGGATGTATAAAGAGCGTGACGAAAATAAACTTTACATGACTGCTTTGTGGGATTTTGACCTTGCCTACGGAATCGTGAACTGGAGCAATGCGGATGAGGAACGAAACGATGCATCGGACTGCCCGGGCAGCGGAACATATGAAGACTTTATGATTATTAATTCATCCTGCCCATGGATAAAAAAACTTTATCAGCAGGATGAATTTCGTGAGCTTCTGACGGAACGATATACCTGTTATCGCACAACGGTGATTGCGGAGCTTCAGGCTCTGATTGCGGAGCAGGCAGCGTATCTTGCAAAAGCCGAAGATGCAAACTATAAATTATGGAAGAAAAATTTCAGCCTTGGCGTTGCAAACCTGCAGACTTGGCTCAACGGAAGACTTGAATGGCTGGATGAAGTTTGGCTTATCGAAAATTGATTTGAAGGAGGAAAGTTTATGACCAAAATTTGTGCTTGTTTGATGATTGCCGCGCTGCTTTTTTGTTGCTTGTTCGCGGCATGCACACCCAAGAACGATGTGAATGAAGCCTTAAAAGATACGTTAAAGATTGAAATTCTCAAAATCGGCAAGGCTGATTGCAGCATTATTACCGACGGAACAACATCCATTGTTGTTGATTGCGGAGAAGAGGATGACGGTGCGGAGATTTCGGCAGCTATGGATGCGCTCGGAATCAGCAGCATTGATTACCTGATTATTACACATTACGACAAGGATCATATCGGAGGTGCGCCGACTCTTTTGAAAAAATATAAAGTTTCGAAGCTTCTTGAGCCTGATTATACTCCTGTCGACACAACGGCATACGCTTATATGTCATACAGAAATGCATTGACGGAAGCTGAAGCCACCGGAAAATGCGGAAGCACGGAAGCTGTATCCGACTCGGTTGATTTGACCGTTTCGGACATAAAGCTGAACATCGTGGGCACGTTCGGCAAGGATTATGCAAAAAACCAAGACAATAACGATTCGTTGGTTGTAAGTCTCGAACATCTCGGAAACAGCTTTCTTTTTGCGGGCGACATTGAAAAGCAGCGTATTGCCGATATGCTTTCACAGGGAAGGGTACAACCTTGTGATTTTTTGAAAGTGCCGCATCACGGCGTTTATAACTCAAAGCTTGAAGACTATTTTTCAAAAGTTAACATGAAATATGCAGTCATAACGTGTTCCGATAAGAATCCTGCGGAACAAAAGACTTTGGATCTTTTGACGGCAAAGGGGTGTCGGACCTTTTTGACTTTGAACGGCACGGTGCATATTCGCAGCACAAAGAGCGGAATCGACATTACACAATAAGACTTTGCTTGTTTTCGCTGTCTATCCGATGGAGCGGCAGCAGATTCCGCAGGTGATGTCGCGTTTCAGCGCAGCTTTGTTTCGCGCCTGCAAACAGGTTCCCTGTTTTGCCGAGGGCACGTTTGACAAGGACAAGCTTTATAACGATGAATTGGGCTGACTCTGTCGGATAACAGCGGATACGGAAAACCGAGCGTGCAGCCGCATCGTAAAAGCTTGCCAGTTCGGCATTGCTATGCTATACTATAATTGCAGTAAAGGCTGCATGATTTTTCCCGCAAGCCTGCGTAAGCAGTGCATAAGCGGGATGTACGGAGGACGATTCGGATTATGCCGAAAAGAAAAAAACTTACAGATGCGGACGTTAAAAAAGTAGAATCCGTCATCTTGTCTGACACTGATGTTGAAAAAGCGGATCGCAGCAAGTACGGTGTTGCACGCAGATCCATTTGGTATATATTGCGCTTTGTTCTTATTGCGTCAGTTGTTGTAACGCTTTGTTACGCTGCGCTTATGGAGGCAATGTATGTCAGCAATATATATATTATTGTGACCGAAGGAATGGAGATGCGCGCCGACTGCATTCTCGGGAACAAATCAAAAGCCGAGTTGACAGAGCATTTTACCGAAAGCTGGCTTCAGGAAGATGAAGCGGTGAACGGAAACAAGTATTCGCTCTATCGAGTGGATTCATATGATCACAGGCTGGAAATCGAAAAGTTCCGGGTTTGGCCGTGGTCAAAAGAGGCAACGCTGCAGGTCGTTGAGCGTGTTCCGAACATTCAGGCAACTCCTTACAGCAGCGATACAACCGACCCGGTTCCAAACTGGGTTGCGTGCCGCTACGAAATCACTGTCGATAAGTTTGACGGGCGATGGTACATTACAAGGCTTACCGTTGTTGATGTCGATCCGCCGGAGGAGCCCCATGCAACACCGGACTATTCCAAACTTGAAACGGATATTCCGCACTATTGATTCCGTGTCCGCCGCGATATTTTGAACGGCGCACTGTGAACGATGACTTGGGCGGCGCGCTTTGCGCTGCTCTTTTGATTTAGCGGAATGAATTTTGAAGTGCGGCTTGAACATGAAGAGTAATTTATCATGTTTATTCCGAAAAAGAGGCAGAGGATGAGATGATAAGAATACTGGTTGTTGAGGATGACAGAGATATTTCGGCTTTGATACAGCTCGCGCTGAAAAATGCAGGGTATGACGTTTTTGCCGCTTTTGATGGGCAGGAGGGTGCAAATCTGCTGGAAACGCAAAAATTTGAGCTTTGCCTGCTGGACATTATGCTGCCGCAGATCAGCGGATACGAATTGTTTTCATATATTAATGAGTATTCAATACCGGTGATATTCATAACCGCGCGCGGGGAACTGGACGACAAGCGGAAGGCATTTCGCATGGGTGCGGATGACTACATTGTTAAACCGTTCGAAATTGAGGAACTGCTTCTGAGAACCGAAAACATTTTGCGGCTGCACGGCTACAAAAACAATCTGCTTCGCGTCGGGGATGTTGAACTCGATGCGGAAGCACATATTGTCAGAAAAGCGGGAAGAGAAATAACATTGACGCCTAAAGAATTTGAGCTGCTGCATTTTCTCCTGCGGAATAAGGGTGTTGCTCTTTCGCGCTTCGCGCTTTACGAGCGCGTGTGGAATGACGGGGAAAGCGGCGATACACGAACACTGGATATTCACATCACGCGGCTTCGTAAAAAACTCGGACTCGAAAATGAGATTGCAACGGTACATAAGCTTGGATACATCATTCGGGAGAAAACATGAGTCTTTCAAAAAAAGTTATTATAATAATAACTCTTGTTGTATTCGCCGCTTTTTCGGCGGGCGGAACGGTTCTGCTTGCAACCAACAGCAGAGCGGCTCTTGCGGAATCCGTTGCACAGAATTCAAGGCGGAAGCAAATGAGCTGCTATGCACTTGAAAGCAAACTGCTTGCCGACAGGCTGAACGGAAGAAAAACGGATAAAACCGAGCTTGCGCGGTACGCTGATAAGATGGTTGCGTATGCAACGGGAGAAGAAATTGAAATTATCGATTCAAACGGGCAGGTTATTTTTTCAAACCTTAAGGGAGATGCGCCGGTTCTTCGGCAAAATTCATATTCCGTTGAAAAAAATGAAAATGGGTATTTCAATTGTTTCAATGCAACGCTGAGTTCGTACGGAACGGAATTAAACATTATCATGCGATATGATATTTCGTATGTGTTTGCCGAAAGAAAACGCCAATACATTGCATTTTTGCTGATTGAATCGGCTGTTTTGCTCTGCTCCGGGCTTGCTGCCTTCTTCATAACAAAGCGGATAACAAGGCCTTTGGAGCGGTTGGCTCAAACGGCAAACCGAATCAGCGGGGGAGAGTATTCGCTTCGTACACGGATTGATTCCGGGGATGAAATCGGCTCACTGAGCAAAAGTTTTGATGCAATGGTTGCCGAGCTTGAGCAGCAGCTTGAAAACAGGACGGCTTTCGTTGCCGATTTCTCGCACGAGCTTAAAACGCCGATGACCTCCGTTATCGGGTATGCGGATATTTTGAGAACGCATGTCCTTGATGAGCATGACAAGTTCATGTATGCGGACAGAATTTTTAAAAACGCAAAGCGAATGGAAAACCTTTCGGTAAAAATGCTGCGAATGCTGAAGCTTTCTCAAACGGAACCGACACTTGAGCCCGTTGAGTCGGAATGCATTGAGCGCGGAATCCGGCAGATGTTTGAGAGCGGAGAAAATTTGAATATCAACAGTGAAAAAGGAATAAAGATACTTTGTGATTACAATCTGCTGCTGACACTGCTGCGCAATCTGATTGAAAATGCGTTCAGATTTTCTGACGGGCAAAAAGTAATTGTGAAAATCGAAAGAAGCGGTAACTGCTGCCGCTTCGGCGTTGCGGACAGCGGAAGGGGCATGACTCAAGAAGAAATTCGCCGCGCTGCCGAGCCTTTTTACAAGGCGGACAAATCCAGAAGCGCAGCGGGTTACGGAATCGGATTATCCATTTGCAAAAGCATATGCACGCTTTTTAAAACAGAGTTGAAATTTGAAAGCGAACCCGGCAGGGGAACCTGCGTTTCGTTTGATTTGGAGGTGGCTGAATGAAAAAGCGTGTATTGCGGCTTTTGGCGGTATTGCTTGCCGCAGCGGCTGTTGCGGGACTTGCTGCGGCACCGATAATCTATTTTAAAATATCGGATAAATTGCTCCTGAACAGGGAATTTACAACGGATGAACTGCCTCAAATTGCAATCGGGAGCAGTGAGATCGAATTCTTGAAAGGTGCGGAAGAATATCTTTGCGGCACAGCCTACGAAACGACAGCGGAAGAGTGCAGCGGGGAGGAAATGATTTCGGCGCTGGACGATTTTCTTTCTGCCATGCCGTTTTTGGAAGAAATGAAAATTGCAGTCATGTGTTCTTTGAACGAGGCCTCATATTGCGATGTATACGGAACCGAACACGTGAAAACATACAATTGCTATAATAAAGATTATGAAATGCCCGCACAGGAAGTCGTTGCAGCCGTTGAGGACGGGACTCAAAAAGTGGTTGCGTTCAGCATTCGGTTCAGCGCAGAAATATCGATTGCGGATTCGGAAAGCGAACGCCTGAAATTCATGGAAAAATACCTTGAATACAGCACGCTGGATGTACTGCCGGACTGGAAATACAACGGCTCGCGTTATTATTCCGAAACGGTCGGGTTGTTCCTCAATGTTGTGCTTGACGATGAGAACAAAATAATATATATCGGCTTGGAGCGCTGACGGAAACATTTCGGAAATAATCGGGGTATACACTCTTTGCAGAACTTAAGCAGTCACTGATTAAATCGGAGAAGCGAACGAATTTTCGTGTACGGTCGGTGATTAAGTAAACGAGGGAGTGTGCTGAAATGAAAAGATTTGTTCTGTTATTGACAACGGCGGTAATGCTCGCCGCCGTATGTTTTTCGGGCTGCAAAGGCTCAGTCGGAATTGATTCCGGGCGAACAAAAGACCCGATACGGTTTACCGCCGAACCGACGAATTTGGCTTTGCCGACGGATTTGGTTTTGCCGACAAGCGTGCCTGAATCGCTTTCGGTGAATGAGAACGAGCAAAAAGCAAGCAGTTTTGTGCTTGATGTTACCCTTTCAACGGATGAGCATATGCTCACGGTTGAACAAACGACGGATTATCTAAACCCGGCGGGAAAAAATCTTTCGGAAATATACTTCAACATCTATCCCGAAGCATTCAGTGCGGACGGGGGCGGTGCAGCTGTTCAAAGCATAAAGTTGAACGGCAGTGAGTCACAGCTTGAAAACGTTAAAGGGACCGGGTTCAAGGCTGTTCTTGCCTCGCCGTTGGCCGCGGACGAACGCTGCAGGATAGAAATTCGATACAGCGTTCGGATTCCGAACATAAAGAATCGCTTCGGTTGGCAGGAAAACATTTTCAACTTGGGCAATTTTGTAATCACACCCGCCGTGTATGAAAACGGAGCCTATGCAGTTGAACCGTATGTTGATATCGGCGACGCGTTTTATACGGACATTGCAAACTACAGTGTCCGAATAAATGTTCCTGAGGGATACAAGATTGCTGCAACGGGTGAGCTCGGAGCGGACGGCATGTATCACG
>OLNF01003502.1_pt1 | contig 11346 bp, 12 predicted proteins | sample 1673061 | NCBI WGS metagenome assembly OLNF01 (sample SAMEA3136751, study PRJEB25190) | human gut metagenome | reverse complement strand
AGAAGATCATTTCCATGTATGCCAAAGGAATGACTACCCGGCAGATTTCCGAAACTATCGAAGATATTTATGGCTTTGAGACTTCCGAAAGCTTTTTTTCTGATGTGACGGATAAGATCCTGCCACAGATTGAAGACTGGCAGAACCGGCCACTGGACGAGGTCTACCCTATTCTCTACATTGATGCAATCCATTATTGTGTAAGGGATAATGGCGTGATTCGAAAGCTTGCTGCTTACGTGATTCTGGGAATCAAAGAAGCAATCGCAGCAGCTTTTCCAAAGACGGAATACCAGCGTTGTATCGTACATCAAGTACGAAACACGCTGAAATATGTCCCGGATAAAGACAGAAAAGCATTTGCGACGGATTTGAAGACCATTTATCAGGCTACAGATGAAAAGAAAGCGCTGGCAGCCTTAGATCGTGTAACAGAAAAATGGACACCGAAATATCCGAATTCCATGAAGCGTTGGAAGGACAACTGGGACGCAATTTCTCCAATTTTTAAATTTTCGACGACGGTCAGGACGGTGATTTATACTACAAATGCCATTGAATCCCTGAATTCTACCTACCGGAAACTGAATCGCCAGAGAAGCGTATTTCCAAGCGATACAGCTCTATTAAAGGCACTGTATCTTGCCACATTTGAAGCTACGAAGAAATGGACCAGTACGATCCGCAACTGGGCACAGGTGTATGGTGAACTGAGTATTATGTACGAAGGACGCCTCCCAGAGTAACGAATAAACAGGCGAATAAGACGGGCGGAAAACCGCCTGCTCTTGACATGCCATTCAACAACTGTTATATATAAAACAAGGATGAGAAGCCTGATTTTCAGGCTTACCACCCTTACATATCATAGAAGAATCTTATTTACAGACTTTTTCTCACAGTCTCGATTATCCCAATAGGTTATCGGCTTTGCATCTGTGCGTTCGGATCCTTGATAACTGTTACTTATAAATTAATTACTCCAATCAATATTTTCCCGTTTGCGTTTTGGACAATAAAAAGGATATTTTTCAAAACTGTATTTTCCCATACCATGTCACAAATTTTATTACCGCAAACAGGATATCGTCTCTATTTTATATTATTCACAACTATACTTTACGAATATTTACAAAATTTTGGCGATACTATATTGCCCGCATTTTGCTATATTGTTTTTCAGAACTGTATCATCTATATCATCGTTCAGATATATCTCGATATAGTCCTCTCGAAAAGCAACCTCTGACACCTCATCTAACTGTTCTAAAATTCCCTTAATTTCATTTTTACATTTTTCGCCTTCAATTTTATTTATATAAAGTGCCTTGTAATCCAATCTCTCAATCTTGAAAATAACGGGGCGTGTTCCGTCCGAACAACAGGCAATCATCACTCTTTCATCATTCATCCAGCCCCGCATAATAGAACCTCCCTGCAATCCCGTATAAATATACCGTGAAATTGCATCCCAGGCTTCAGAGCAATGGGGAAATCCTGTACCTCCCGCAATCTTCTCCGGCACATTTGACGTTTGTTTCAGAGTATTTAATCCCATATGCCAAAAATCATCGGCTGTTCCATAACGCTCAAATATAAATTCATCGCCCACATTGTAGCATGGACACATTTCAGAATTCGGATCTGCGCAATACTCTGTTTGCAATTCAGGGAATAACTTCTTGTCTATTACTGTTACTTTCACTTTGTGCTGCATCATTTAATCCTCCTATTACTATTTAATATAGAATACTCTGTTTTCTTTTCTTGCCGGGGCTTTCGGATAATCCCCATCAATATATCCAAGAGCGCAATGCCCAATCCCCTCATATTCCTCATTAATTCCAAGTGATTTTAGTAGTTTTTTGCCCCATTCTGTTTCAAATTCCTCTTTTGCCCTGTGTATCCAGCAACTGCCAATGCCAAGTTCGTGAGCTGCCAGCATAAGATTTCCCATAACAAGGCTGCCGTCATACACACGGTTCACCCAATCCTTTTTTGCAAGGACAATTAGCATTGCGGGCGCCCCATAAAACGGATCAGTTCCTTCCTTCCAGCCTCCAATCTCACAATTCATCTTCGAGATTTGATCCCGAAGTTCCTTATTTGTCACCTGAATAATGATTGTGTTTTGATATCCCATACCATTTGCGGCATAGAGTCCTGCTTCTATAATCTGATCTATCACCTCCTGCGGTATCATGTCCTGCTTATACCTACGGATGCTTCTTCTTTTTTTAATCTGTTCTAATAATTTACTCATAATGAAGCGCTCCACCCCTGTTCTCTGCTAAATACACATGCTTCTTTTTCTTACTGCCGGACACTTTCGCCCGTCAATATACCACATACATGTTCTGCAATTACAACACTTTTCTATACTTTTACCACTCATTGTCCTGTCTGTCCAGTCAGGACAGCACAAATGCCCCCGTCCCACCGCCACCATATCTGCAATACCTTTTTTGAGAACTGATTCTGCCTGTTCCCCGGTTTGAATCCCGCCAACGCCTATTACCGGAATCCTGGCATTTTTCTTCACCAGTGAGGCTGCATATAATTTTCTGTCATAAGGAAAATCTTCCGGTGCTTCTCTATAATCATATGCACCTGTAGATACATCCAAAATATCTCCGCCAGCATCTTGAACTGCCGCTGCAATTTTAACCAGTTTCCCATAATCACAGCTTCCAAAGCGGACAGCCACAAGGAAACTCTTTCCGCATTCTTCCTTAATCCCAGTAATCAGTTCCTGGATCAAACGTACCCTATTATCAAATCCACCTCCATATTCGTCATCCCGCATACTTGTTTCAATCACTTGATTCAAATAAAAGCCATGCGCAGCATGAAGTTCCACCCCATCAAATCCAGCCGCTTTACAACGGACAGCTGCTGATATAAAATCTTCCTTGTAGTTAAGAAAATCCTTTCTGCTTATATCTGCAATTCGATTTTCACGCATACATTCCAGCCCATTATTAAGAAGCTGCACAATACATACTGAATCGTTCTTTTTAGCAATTTTGGCCAGACTTTCAAATCCCGGAATATACTTGTCATCATAAATTCGTAGGGTATTCCTCGGTTCATTCATTTGGGATACCACACAAGCCTCTATGATGATCAGTCCGGCTCCGCCTTCCGCAAAAGCGCCATAATGCTGCAAATGCCGGGCATTCACGCAGCCGTCTTTCCCTGTCATCCCAAAATCTGCCATTGGCGGTACGACAATCCGATTCTTTATCCATGTTTCATTAACCTTCATTGGGGCAGAAATCCATCTATACTCTTTCATTCCCGCTATACTTCCACACTTCCTTTATTCTGTTTTTATTTCCCTTATGATTTTCCGTAATTTCAAAACCATTGACGGAGCCACTGAAAGCTCATCTACTCCCATCTTGACAAATTCCTCTGTCAATAATGGATCAGCACCAAGCTCCCCACATATACCAGCCCATTTTCCAGCTTTATGGGCATTCTTTACTACTATGCGTATCATTTTTAAAATTGCTTTATGATGTGGATTATAAAAATCATCCAGTTTTTCATTCTGTCTGTCAATCCTGCCATAAAGAACCGACGGACTATTCCCTGCAATTCTTTATGGCATCCCTCCGTATTATATACTTTACAGATTTGCTTCAAAGAATGTCTTTACTGCTTCACAGGCAATCTCTTCATCAGCCCCTTCCACAGAAACATCAACTGTTTGTCCGCATTTTACTCCAAGCCCCATAACTGCCATCAATTTTGTTGCTTCAGCACTTTTTCCGTCTTTAGTAAGAGTGATCTTGCTTTCATACTTTTTTGCCTCCTTGACAAGCAGTCCTGCAGGTCTTGCGTGAATTCCTACCTCATCTTTAATCACATACTGAAAATTGCGCATTTTTTCATCATCCTTTCCTGCGCTTTAAAAGCGTCTTATTTTTTACCAGTCTTTATTGTTCCGAGAATCCAGCAGATTGCTATCACGGTCATTCCCAATGCTGAGGTCAGCACGGATATTCTTGGGTTATTTCCAAAAAACATCTCAACAATTCCGCAATATGCCGAAGATAAAAAAGCTCCAATATTTAATGCCGCCACAAAAATTCCCGATGCCGCTGCAACCTGGTTGGGTTTGCATATATTCCCAAACTCATTCACAGATGCCGGCCAGATTGTAAATACTCCCACGCCTGTCATAAAACATACCATCATCAAACCAGGAATATTCTGCACAAATACACCGAATCCAAGACTGGCTGCCATCAAAATATGCCCCGCCGGAAACAACCGCTTCCCCATTTTTCTGTAAAGCATATCCAAAATCAATCCGGCAACCATCCCACCTACCGTAAACATAGCTGTAACCGTTCCTACAATCTCTGCTGTTCCAAGCCCCTCTTCCATAACAATTCTGGAAATATTCAGTACCATTGCATAAGCAAACATAAATACAAAACCAAAACTTACCGAATAAACCCATACTGCTGCCGGGAACTTGTCACTACCTGATTTCCTGTCTATATCTCCTCTCTCACGCTCCGGTTCAGGAAGAAACACACAGACCAGTACAAACACTACAATATAGACACCATGCAGCAGCCATGCATAATTTACATTATGGACAATCAGCAGGCTTGCCGCAATCTGTAAGGAAACCCCGGCAGAGTTTAGAACAATTGTGCCGATTCCTTGCATCTTTACCGCCATATTTCCTTTAAAAATACGAGATACCAGTGCCCCGCCCAACGGCATGATCAATCCCATTCCTGCACCCATCACGCACCGGCAAATACACCAGCCGATAAAATCCTGAAAAAACCAGGGCAGCATACCGCCAATTACAACAAGTGCTATAGCAGCCATGCATAATGGGCGATATCCAATCTTCTTTCCTGCCACTTTTCCTGCCAGCAGGTTACACGGAATGCAGATCAGTGAAGGCAATGTTGCCAGATAACTTACTGTTGAATAAGACAGGTCCGGAAACAGCTTTGCAAACTCTGTCAGTGTCGGATTCATAATAAATCCGACCTGCGCAACCATAAACGGCAACAGCACACCAATGCAAGCCATCCACCCCGCCTGTTTTTCTCTATGAATTTGAATCATCTTTTTTACCCTCCGTAAAAAGGCTTTCGCCATTTGTAGCTATAACTTCCTTATACCAATAAAAGCTCTTTTTGCGGTACCGTTTCAGACTTCCTTCGCCACAGTCATTGCGGTCAACATAGATATAACCATAACGCTTTTCCATCTGGCACTCACTATTGCTTACCAGGTCAATACATCCCCAACTGGTGTAGCCAAGGACTGGAACCCCATCTCTGATTGCCTCTCCTACCTGGATTAAATGCTGGCGCAGGAAATCAATCCTATACGGATCATTCACCGTATAACTTCCATTACCATCAGGTATTAACTGATCCTTTGCCCCAATCCCATTCTCTACAATAAATATTGGAAGCTGATAGCGGTCATAAAGCTGATTTAAAATATATCTCAGCCCCTTCGGGTCAATCTGATATCCCCAGTCAGACACCTTTAGATACGGATTCTTTATAGCGCTGGCAATATTTCCCCTGGCCTTGATCTGTTTTGATGGGTCTGCCGTCGCACAGTCGCTGGAATAATAGCTGATTGAAATAAAATCCACTACATTTTCCAGATCAACTTTATCCTGTTCTGTAATAGTAAGATGAATCCCATTTTCTTCAAAATACCGCATCATATATCCCGGATATCTTCCCCTTGCATGGACATCCGCAAAAAACAGCGTTTTCCTGTCTTTCTCCACCGCAGCCTGCACATCATCCGGATGCGGTGTCAACGGATAACAGGAAGAGCCTGCAATCATACATCCAATCCGAAATTTCGGGTTGATCTGGTGTCCCAGCAGAGTGGCACGAGCACTGGCAACAAACTGGTGGTGAGCCGCCTGATACAAGTCCTGCTTCGGAATCTCTTCCGGAATTCCCATAATACCGCCCCCATTGAACGGAGCGTGAAGAATCATGTTAATCTCATTAAAGGTCAGCCAGTATTTTACTCTGTCTTTATAGCGGCGGTATACCGTTTCCGCATAATGCAGATAAAAATCGATCAATTTCCGGCTGCTCCACCCGCCATATTTTTCTGCCAGATGCAGAGGCATCTCATAATGCGACAAAGTAACCATTGGCTCAATCCCATACTTTTCCAGCTCATCAAACAAATGGTCATAAAATTCCAACCCTTTCTCATTTGGCTCCTGTTCATCCCCATTAGGGAATATTCTTGACCAGGCAATGGAAATCCGCAACATTTTAAAACCCATTTCTCCCAACAATGCAATATCATCTTTATAGCGATGATAAAAATCAATCCCCTCTTTTTTCAGATATTCCTCTCTCGGCGGTATGCATACATCACCAAACACTCCGTCTGGCAGGGCGTCTGCCGTAGACCATTTTTTACCATCTTCTAACGCTGCCCCCTCGCACTGGTTCGCAGCGATTGCACCGCCCCAGTAAAAATCTTTTGGAAATCTATTCTGTGCCATTATTTTTCCTCCTGTCCATTACTAAAACTCATCATTGCTTCTCCCTTTTTCACCGCACCCAGCCTGCAGGAAATTTCCTGTCCTTCATCCAGGTTAACAATTACTACAGGTGTTGATACCGGCAGACCTTTTGAACGGATAAAATCCATATCAAATTCCAGCAAAAGCTGTCCTTTCTTTATTTTATCTCCAGCCTCTGCATGAGGAGTAAAGCCTTCCCCATTCAGCGTGACGGTATTCATTCCAACGTGAATCAGAAGTTCCATTCCGTTGGTCGCAGTTATGCCAATTGCGTGTTTTGTTTCAAAGAAAGCAGAAATCTCACCATCGCATGGAGCATATACTTTTCCTTCCTCTGGCTCGATCACGACGCCTTTTCCAAGTGCCTCCGATGCAAACACCTCATCTTCACATTCCGTTACTGGCTTTACTGTGCCGGAGATTGGTGCAGCAATTCTAACATCTGCCTGCTCTGCTATCTGATTTTTTTCTTCCCCGTCCTCATCTCCATTCAGGTTCTGGAAAAATACGAGGACAAACGTAACGCCAAATCCAAGAAGTAATGTGATGACCGCATTGATCAGATTTCCCCATCCATCCGGACTTACAAATGCCGGCAAAGCCAACAGCCCGGCAGCACAGAAGGAATAACATTTCAAGCCTGTAATCCCTGCATAGAATCCGCCGATACCACCGCCAATCATGACACATGGAAGTACCTTCTTTACCTTCAAAGTTACACCGAACATAGCCGGTTCTGTAATTCCAAGCACTGCTGTCAGGCCAGCGCTAAAAGACATCTGCTTAAACTCTTTATTCTTTTTCGTGCGAAGCGCAACCGCCAAAGCTGCCGCTCCCTGTGCCACATTGCTTGGAAGCTGTCCAGGCCCGGCTAATTTTTCATATCCCCGGTCTGCGAAGGACTGAAGCATAAATGGTCCAAGTCCATTGTGCATTCCTGTCAGTACCATCAGTGGTGTCAAAGCACCAATAAGGGTAGGAACAAGCCAGCCCACATGGGCATCAATCACATTCAATCCATTACACAATGCTGCGCCTGCCAAATATCCCACAGGACCAAGGATTACGAAGGTCAAAAAGCCAACAATCACTAAATCCAACACGGGCTTTACAAAAAACTTCACTAGTGCCGGTATTACCTTATCTAAGAATTTATCCACATAATACAGCGCCCCAACCATAAGAAGTGCCGGAATCACACTGGAGCCGTAATTTGCAAGCGTTACCGGTATACCCATAACTGGCATAGTGGTAAGCGCAGAAATCCCTTCCGGCAATAATGCGGTGTAATTTGGATGGAGCATGGCTCCTGCAAGGGCAACTGCCAGGAATGAATTAACGCCTACACGTTTTGATGCCGTATATGCCAGAAGTATTGGTATAAAATATAGCGGGGCATTTCCAATGATGCTGATAAAATAATAAATGTTGCTTTCATTATTCAGCCCCAGCAGGACAGCCAGCGATAAGAGCGCATTAATCAACCCTGCACCGATCAGTGCCGGTAAAATCGGAGAAAATACTGCGGACGTAAACTCCATGATTACTTCACCAATTTTTTGCTTCTGTTTTTTTCCTTCGCCTGCACTGTTTTCTTTTAAGTCCAACTGATCCATGATTGCTGCATAAGCCTTCGGCACCGTATTGCCAATTATGATCTGATACTGGCCGCCATTTACAGACACACCCAATACACCTTTCCTTGCCTTGATCTTTTTTTCATCAGGGATGCTATCATCTTTCAACGCAAAGCGAAGCCTTGTAGCACAATGTGTCAGGCTTACAATATTCGTTTCGCCTCCGACAGCCTCAATGATAAATGAAGCTAATTCCTTGTAATCCATAATCCATTCTCCTTCTCTTTCTTATATGGGCAGAACCATGAGTTTATGGTATACTGGAATCAATCATATGAAAGGCAGGTGAACCGAATGCTGATCCCCCGTTATTTCTTTTCCGATGACTACACAGAATTTTATGATTATTTTCTCTCCAAGCCTTACAGACGCCGCACATTTCAAAAAGGCGACATAATATGGAATCTTGGTGAAACAATCCGGTATGTATATTACATCGAATCCGGCATTACCAAGACTTTTGTAGAGCATGAAGATGGATACCATAAAATCTTACATTTTCATAGTGACGGAACGGTATTTCCAGGATGCCAAAACTCTGCGTTCAAGATTGAATCTTCGATTGGAACAGAAGCATTATCCAAAGTAGAAGCACTGGAATTTACCCGGGAAAATTTTTACCAGATGTACCAGGAAAATATGGCTTTAAATGCTCGTATACTGGAAACCTACTCTATGTACATCAATCTGTTTATTTACGAATCGGCACATCAGGATTACAACAATGCTTTCATAAAAGTCTGTAATCTCTTGTACCTGTTTTCTGTCCATTCACCTACCGGAACACCGAACCGGATTAACCTGACTCAACAGGATATTGCCGATATTCTGGCAATCAGCCTTGTTAATGTTACAAATAACCTGGCCAGACTCCGCAAGGAAAAAATCATTGCCTCGCACCGTAAATGGATAGAAATTACTGATTACCCTAAGCTGGTTTCCTACTGCTCCAACGAAACACTCAACTCTTGATGTTTGTTGTGATGCTATCATAGCAAGAATAAAAATTTCCTTCTGCACAAAAATATAGGTAACAGAAGTTTTTTGAAAAAGTTTTAATATTACAATAAAATTTAAAGGGGCAGACTTGTGACCTTTGTGACCGTTCATATATGCTCCTTTATAGAAAAAAGGTTACGAACAAACAGAACTTGTTCGTATGCTCAATTACAAGATATAGCAAGAAAATCTCTGGAAAAGATTAAAAGAGGAATTCAACACGTTACCGGCACACAGCTTCGTGGTATCCAGGACTGCCTTGATACTACTTATGATGAATTCCTCGGCTAATCACGAAAATAAATATATTATTCAATCATACATTTGAGGATATTTCTTTTTCAAATATACTCTGATCAAAATAGTTCCAACATTTATAAGTAGAATCATAAGTATTAGATTAAGTGGAAGATATTCTCTTATCAAATCCCCCAATACTGCAACAAACGAAACACTGGATATCCAAACCATTTTATATAGGTCATCCCATATCTTCTTATATTGTTCAATTTCAGCCCAAACAAAAAATACACCTCCAAGAGTTCCAATAGCAATTATAAACATAGAAAAAAATCCTTTAAAGAGCATTTCTCCGACAGTATTGCTTGTATATTCCAGCTGTTCAAACCACGCTATATATTCTTTGCACCAATTTATCGGTATCATTATGAGTTTCAATACATCCCTCTGGAATGCCCCATTCTGGAGAATACAAAAGAAAATAATCGTGAGATATCCCCAGTCCCAGAAAAACTGCCTTTCTTTCATATCCTCAACTTCTGATTTTGCTTTTCTCCTGGCTCTTCGTATCTCCACATCTGCCCGTTTCTTTTCCCTTTCAGCCTGGTACTCTGCCTGCCTTGCCTGTTTTTCCATTTTCAACTTGTGTGTCCGTTCCTGGAACTCCTGTATAAATTCGCTCATTTTCTGATATTTCACCTGCAACTCGTCCCGCTCTGCTGTCACTTTCTCCAGTGATGCTGCCTGTTCCATCGCAAGCTGCTTCCACCTGTCGGTAATATCCGGCAAGTTCTTCGTCTGCTCCGTTTGTTCGTTCTGCTTCGGCTCGTATCCTTTCGTAATTTCCATTAAATTCATTCTCCAAACCCTCCTTGCTGATATCAAGATGGAATGTTTTTGACAGATTGCTGTCTCGCACCTTCTTCCCATCCTGGTTCTGAAAAGTGATGTGCTTCCGTTTCTCTGTCCAGTTTACATTCCATCCAAACTGTTTCATTATTTCTATAAACTTTTCTTTGCTGATACAATTTTCCAGTGCCTTTAATACCGCCATTGCACAGTCCGCTACAAAGCTATCCTTTACCTGCTGACGGAACAGATTATATTTGTCTTTGCTCCATGCAATGACTTCCCCTTTTTCAATCTGGCTTCCATCAAAGTGCTTCCCTTTCTCGGCAACTGTCAGTCCACATTCTCGGCACATCTGATTGGTAAGCTGCTTCATACGTTCCAGATCCTTTTTGGTGTTATGCAGTTTTCTCCCATCTTCATAACTCACAGAATTTGTAACCAGATGGCAGTGGATATGGTTTTTATCCTTATGCAGAGCCACTAAGGTCTGGAATCCACTGAACCAATTTTCTGCAAACTCTTTTCCAAATTCTAACGCCTGCTCCGGAGTAATCTGCTCGTCCTTATGCCAGGAAATAATGTTGTGAGCGTACATTCTCCCAGAATCTTTATCCCACATCTTCTTTTCTTCTAAAAAGGTTCTATACACCAGATCATAATTGATCTCATCATGGCAGGCTGTTCATGCATCACTCCGATGCGAAGTATCGGACAATCATGTGCCGTATCCGGCACTCTATTCTTTTCTTCGCCTTGCTTGTTCAATCCACCCATCTGCCAACGCCTTTCTGTTATATTTTCCTGTTATTTCTGTCTTTCTTTTTCTGGATCTCTTTCCATTTCTGCTAAAAGACATAAAAATAGCAGTCATAAACATTCCTCCAATTCATAATGTCCGAAATGCCACCACTGCCATTGTCTTTTTCTGCTATTCTGTTTTTGTAAAGCTATTCCTTACTGTCAGTCTGTTTTCCTGTTACTGCTATTTCATAACCATCTAAAAACTGTCTGCAAAATCCAGTGCTGCATCCATATCAGCTTCTTTCTCCCAGTCCAGATTATCTT
>OLNF01003501.1_pt1 | contig 11346 bp, 10 predicted proteins | sample 1673061 | NCBI WGS metagenome assembly OLNF01 (sample SAMEA3136751, study PRJEB25190) | human gut metagenome | reverse complement strand
ATAAGTTCTGCAACATTTGCCTTGATTCTTGCAACATCATTTGGATTCTCAATAATACCATCAATTAATTTCTTAAATCCGGTCTGGTAATCATCAATAATACCCTGTGCTTTGAAACTATCTTGTTTATACGCTTCGCATAACGCCTTTCTTTCCTCTAGGAATTGAAGCATATATACGCCTTCTTCTACCTTTTTTTCATCTGCTTCAACATCAAAAATCTTGATAAGTTCCTTAACAATTTCGAGTGTTTCTATTTCTCTTATTTCTGATACTTTCTTATATTCTGCTTCATAACCCCTAACTCCGAGCCATCTTAACAACAACCCATTTTGATAATATTTCAAAACATCCTCAATTGAAAAATTCTCTTGAAGATCCTCAATAGTCCTAACTGGCTTATCATCACAGATAAGGTTAAACTTAATCGTCTTTGCCATAATACATTCCTCCATTGTAATTAATTATATCGTCTGAGGACGACATATTGTGTCATTCTAAAAACTTCGCATTACTTTTTTCTCCAATTCCGGTATTCACCAGTAATAATTCTACTATCCTTTGGTCTTTCAGCATTTGAAGGAACAGCCCATGCATGTCCAAACTTAATAGCTCCATCAATTTTTCCATCTGAACATAATGTCTGAATCCATCTTGGTGAAAGTCCCCACAATTCAGCAGTTTCTTTTATAGTCATATATCCATCCATGCACTACCTCACACACAAAAAAAGTTTCGCCCTATATAAGCAACACTTTCAATACAACTGGCTACCATTTCGGCGTCGCTCACTTCGCTGTTCTATTTCGCGGGTTGTCTGCTTATGCTCGGGCTTAACGGTCTGTCCGTATCCGTATCGACGGCGAAAACGGTTATGCCGGAATGCAATGCCGCGACCAAATTCGGTTTGTATTTCTCGTTTGCATGCATAGCGGCAGGCGTTTTAAGTACGATTGTCGCCGATGCCGGAGGACGAACGTGCCGAAAAGGTCATCTTTGTCATCACCACCGATGGACTAGAAAACGCCAGCAAGCGGTTTACCTACGAGAAGATCCGCCGGATGATCGCCCGGGAAAAAGAACGGTACGGCTGGGAATTTCTGTTCCTTGGAGCCAACATGGACGCCGTGCAGGAGGCCGCCCGCTTCGGCATCGGGGCAGACCGGGCGGTGCGGTTTGAGAACGATGCGCAGGGCGTGGCAGTCAATTACCATGTGGTCAGCGAAGCGGTCTGCCGGATGCGGGAGGCACCCTGCTGCGCGTCTATCGGTGCGGAGTGGAAAGAACAAATCGAAGCTGATTTCCAGAAGCGGCATCAGGGGTAAAGGGGGAAACAGCGACACCCTTGCCTGCATCACCGGCGGCATTGCCGAAGCCTTTTACGGGATGTCGTCTGAGTTGCAGCAGGAAACCTTGAAGCGTCTGCCGGAGGAGATGCGGGCAGCGTATGAGCTGTTCCGGCAGAACCTTGAGCGCAAGGTGTGACACCGTCAGCGCTGCACAGACCCAAGCTGTATTTAAAAAACTGAGGATCGTACCGGAAGAACAGCAAAACACCCGCCTGCGTATTGTGTGCAAAGCACAGTACATGGGCGGGTGTGGTTTTGTTGTGGTTTGTTCGCACTGTCAGAACAGGTCGAAACATAATTTTTGTGGAGTTCCGTCCAGCAGATACCGGATATAGAGACGGTCGTTTTCCGCTTCTGCCTGCACCTGCGTGGCGTGCTCAAAGAGGGTGCGCAGACGGCGGTACTCTGCCCGCTGCGCATCCGTGTAGTGAGACGGCATATCCGAGGTAAGGAACACATTGCCCAGCAGGGCATTGACCGTGGCAAGGGTGCGTTTTTGCTCTGCCGTCAGCTTGCAGTTTTCCTCCCGGAGGAAGAACACATCCGGGTCGCTGCCATAGGCACGGCCATTGAGCTGCCGCCGGAATACCGTGTTGTTGATGGCCTGCTTTGTGGACACCCGCTCCCGATGGAACAGGCGCATATACCACACATCGTCCCAGTCCAAGCTCACGTCGCAACTGACACGGCAGTAATCCGCCAGCCCGAAGGCGGGCATCACCGGTACGCCGCAGCCAAGGATCTGCTTTTGCCCGCACCAGCTGCGCAACAGCTCCATGGCACGGTTCATCCGGGCTGCCCGACTCTCGTGGGCGTTGCCAAAGGGGGCAGCACCGTACAGAAAATCCAGCTTGACAAGGTCGAAGCCCCAGTCGTTCAGCACCCGGTCAAATACCCGGCGCAGATAGTCCAGCACGGCCGGGTTGTCGATGTCCAGTGCATAAAAGCTGCTCCAGTTGCTGCCGCAGCACCACGGTTTGCCGTCCACTTTCAGCAGCCAGTCCGGGTGCTGCCGGAAAAGGGCAGAGTCCTTTTCGCACACAAAGGGTGCAAGCCATAGCCCAGCCTGAAATCCGGCGGCGTGAATTTCCTCCACCATGCCTTTCAGCCCGTGGGGGAATTTCTGTGCATCCGTTTCCAGCCAGTCGCCCACCTTGGGCTCCCAGCCATCATCGATTTGGAACAGGTCTCCCGGGCAAAGCAGGCTGCGGCATCCGGTCAGGTCCTCCCGGATGGTATACTCGGTGATGTCCTGATAGCGGTTGTACCAACTGGAATAGCCTGCCAGCTTCTTTTCGGTCCGGGGCTTGATGCCCATAGCCTGAAACCAGCCGTCGAACACCTCAGTCTCGCCGCCCACGGCAAAAAACAGGTCAAGGAGTGGGAAACTGCCGCCGGGATGCTCCACCCCGGCGCAGTCACGCTCCAGCGTCAGCAGGGCTTTGCCGCTGTCGTAGCGGAGGATGGTGTAGCCCGGCTTCTCGTCCAGCGATGCCACCAGCCGGAACTGTGTGCCATTGCGGAAATAGCAGTAGGAAAAGCCGTGGCTCTGCCCCTTTTGATGCCCATAAGGCGCAAAATGATAATCGCCGTAGCGGTCAAAGGCATATTTTTTGCGCAGAAAGCCGGGGATGTGGTCGGTGCCGCGCAGCTTGCCGTTCCGGTCCAGCTCCGGGCTGTAGGTCCATGTCTGGTAGCCGTTCATGAACAGACGCTCCTCTGCATCCATCGTCCACGGCATCTCGGCACGCACCGCCTTCAGCGTCCCGGCGGGCAGGTCTGCCGTCAGATGCAGCGCACCGCCATTCTCCGTGACCGTGCAGTTGCCTGTCTGTACGCCGCCGGTGGTTTCCGCGTACCAGTGCAGCGTTTCAGTCATGGTGCGCTTCCTCCCCGTGGAGCTGTGCGCTGATCTCGGCAGCGCGGGCATCGGTCAGAACAAATTTGCGGCGGAACAGCACCAGCGCACCTGCCAGCACCAGCATGGGCAGAACGGTCATCATCAGGCGCAGACCCAGCAGGGTTCCGGCGCTTTGTACTGCCACCGGGCCGGTCTCCTCCGTGTTGCCCACAAGACCGATGAGGTCCAGCCCGATGCCAGTCAGGAACACCGCCACGCCGGAGGCAGCCTTGACCACAAAGGTCTGCATGGAAAAGATGACGCTCTCCTCCCGGCGTCCGGTCTTGAGCTGGCCGTAATCCACACTGTTGGAAAGGAACAGGGTGGTCAGCACGGTCAGCATCCCGTTGCAGGCGAACACGACAACGCCCGGGATGCACAGCAGGGCAAGGCTATGGGAAAGCCCGGTCAGGCAGAACACCAGCAGCGTGCCGTAGCCGCACAGTGCCAGCACAAGGCTCAGGTGAAACACCTGCGTACTGCTGAACTTTTTGCGTAGCAAGGGGTAAAGCACCATCATGCCAAGGATCTGCGCCGCACCGCCCACGGTGGAAAACAGGGTGTAGGTGGCTTTCCAGCCTGCACCGCCAAGGTCGTATTTGAAGAAATAGATGATGAAGTTGGAGGTAAGGTACAGCGCCGAGTTGATCAGCACGATGCTGCCTACCACTACCATAGCCTGATCGTTGCGGAACAGGGCGGAGAACATCTCCTTTACGGTGGCGGTCTTCATCTCACTGGGGGTGGTTTCTTTCATGGAAATGCAGCACACCAGCTCTGTCACTGCAAAAATTGCCGCTACGATCAATGCCACCCAGCGGAAGCCAGCGCGCTCGCTGTCGCCGCCAAGGGCTCCCACCAGCAGCATGGTGAACATGGCGATAAGAGCCGAACCAACGCCTGCACAGGTGCGCCCCACCATGGAGAGGTTCTCCCGGTCTTTTGGGGTGCGGGTCACGGCCGGGATCATGGACCAGTAGGGGATATCCATCATGGTATAGGTGACGCCCCACAGGATGTACACCACGCTGAAATAGACCATCAACGCCGCTTCGTCCAGCACCGGGGCGGCAAACAGAGCGTAGAGCACCAGCGCATTGAGCAGCGTGCCGGAAAAGATCCACGGACGGAAACGTCCCCAGCGGGTGCGGGTCTTTGCCACCAGAACCCCCATAAAGGGGTCGTTGAAGGCATCGAAGAACCGGGCAGCCATGAGCACCAGTCCCACAAAGCTGGCCGAAAGTCCCAGCACATCCTGATAATAATACATGACGTAAGAAGCCGACAGGGCATACACCATATCCTTGCCCACGGCACCAATGCCGAAAGCGGCCTTCTGTTTCAGGGTCAGTTCCATACAGCATCCTCCTTTTCAATGGTGAACCGTACCGCAACGGGCTGGGTCTGCGGTGCGGAAACGGTCAACACGGCTTCTCCGGCAGTGCCCACGGTGCGCAGATAGGTTCCGGTCATGCCGCCCTCGGCAACGGCGGTCTGTGGACCCACAAGGGCAGCGCTGCCCTCCACCGCAAACTGCACCGGGAACTGTGCGTAGGGGGCAGGGGTGCCATTCTCGTCCAGAATGCGCACCCGGACAGCGGCCATATCGTAAGTATCTTTTTCCCGAAGAGCCGTCCGGCTGACCTTGACTTCCAAGTGCAGCTTTGCGCTGGGGCAAAGGGTCACGCTGCGCACCACGTTGCCGTCCTGCACGGCATCGAACCGCCAGCGGGTGGCTTCGCCGCCCCAGTTGCCCACATATTTGCCGTAAAGCGCCACGCCATCTTCAAAGCTCATTTTGTAGTGCAGCATACACCAGCCGAATTTGACCTTGTAGGCCAGCGGCAGTCCCGCCAAGCCGTATTTTCCGGCGGCCAGCAGGCAGTCCCGCACAGCGGCTGCCTTGGCGGGGGAAAAGTGCTCCTGCGTTTCCAGCAGCTCGCCAATGGTATCGTCCATCACAAAGGGCGGGTGGGGCAGCGCCGTCCACTCGCTTTGGCGCAGGGCGGTGACGAACACATCGTTTTTGTAGAGCTTTACCTGCTGGGCATTGCTGAAAACGTAGGCCGTGCCCAGCTGCCCGGCGGGGTTATCGCCGATGTCCATGGAGGAGCTGACCGCCAGCACCGGGTCAGCATCCCCCTGACTGGCATAGACCGCCGCCGCCAGCTTCGGGTTGCGGAAGCTGTCCAGCACGCCGTGGTAGCAGATGCGGTCCCCGGAGCCGAAGTCCTTGTGGGTCTGGTAATCGAACATACACCAGCCGAAGCACCCGGCGTGCTCCCCGCTGGCATAGGCGGCGTTCTGTACCCGGACGTGACGCAGGGCGTGCTCCTGCCGGTGCGGACCATCGTCAAAGGCTTTGGTGGGGTACATATGGCCGTTGCACTCCGAGATGAGCAGCGCCTTGCCCATATCCGGGGTCACGTCCTTTTTGGGCTTTGCGCCGGGCGTTACGCCGTTGTGGGAAAAATCGTTGTAGGCGTAGACATCCTCCAGCAGATGGCTTTTTTCCAGATATCGCACGCCGGAGGTAGCACGGCTGGGGTCCAGCTGATGGGCAATTTGATTGGTGCGGGTGTAAAAGGCATCGTCATCTACGCTCTCGTTGATGCGCACACCCCACAGGATGATGCTGGGGTGGCTGCGGTTTTGCAGGAGCATCTCCCGCAGCATCTCGCAGGCGGCGTCCTTCCAGTTGTCGTCCCCGATGTGCTGCCAGCCCGGCAATTCCGTGAACACCAGCAGACCCCGTCGGTCGCACTCGTCCAGAAAATACTGGCTTTGGGGATAGTGACTGGTGCGCACGGCGGTGCAGTGCAGCTCCTCCTGCAGAATGCGGGCATCCTCCCGCTGCAGGCTTTCCGGTGCGGCGTAGCCGATGTAAGGGTAGCTCTGGTGGCGGTTCAGACCCCGCAGGAAGGTCTTTTTTCCGTTGAGGTAAAAGCCATCCGCCCGGAACTCTGCGGTGCGGAAGCCAAACGTCACCTGTTTGCGGTCGATGGGTTGTCCGGCTGCGTTCAAAAGCTCTGCCACGGCATGATGCAAAACCGGGTGCTCTGTATCCCACGGCTGTGCGTCCGGGACGGAAAACTGCATCTTCCCGGTTTCTGCCGCCTGTGCGGTCTGCTCTGCCAGCAGGGTGCCGTCTGCGGTCTCCAGCCGGATGCGGACCGCCACGGCTGCGGGTGTGAGCTCTGCCGTCCACTGCACCACGGCATCATGCAGGGTGGGCGTGTAGACGAACAAATCGGTCAGGCGGCTTTCTGCCGTAGCTTCCAGCCAGACCTCCCGGTACAGCCCACTGTAGGTCAGGTAGTCGATGACAAAGCCAAAGGGCGGGATAGCCGGGTCTTCTCTGGTGTCCAGCTGCACGGTCAGCAGGTTTTCACCCTCCCGGTCCACAAGGTCGGTGATTTCCACCGCAAAGCCGGTATAGCCACCCCGGTGCTGCCCGGCAACCCTGCCGTTGACCCGCACCACTGCCTGATGGGCGGCTCCGTCAAAGCGGAGGAACAGTCGGGGCGCAGCCTGCACCGGCGGCACTCGGAACCGCTTCCGGTAGCCGCAGACCATCTCGTAATCAGCGGGGGTGGCATAGTGCAGCGGCACCTCCCGGCAGGTATGGGGCAAGCGGACGGCTTGCTGTTTTGGCACCGGCAGCCCTTTGCCAAAGGCTTCCGTCCAGTGTCGTGTAAACTCCCAGTCCTCGCAAAAGCTGTGTTTCATCGCAGCAGCACTCCTTCCAGTAAAATCGAGATCATTTCCTCCAGTACAGCCACATACTGCACTCCGCTTTCTGCCAGACTGCGGTCTGCCAGAAAGCTCTCAATGGATGCGGTGATCATCTGCCGCAGCACCGGCAGGGACACCGGACGCATGACCCCCTCTGCCACAGCCTGTTCCAGCAGCGCCATGGTGGGCTCCCAGCCGTTTTCCAATTGACTGCGCACCCGCGCCGCCACCACCGGGTATTTCTCGTCCAGCTCCTTCATCTGCCGCAGGTCCAGCGCGGCGTATTCTGTCGGCATGGCAATGATGACCGCCCGCAGCTTCTCCTGCAAAGTGCCGCTGCCTGCCAGAATCTCCTGCTTGCAGCGGTGGATGTCTGCAAAGGCGTGGTCTACCATGTCCAGCAGAAGCGCTTCCTTGGAAGGGTAAACGGTGTAGATGGTCTTTTTGCTGATGTGCAGCGGCTCTGCCACCTGCTGCATGGTGAAATGCAGCCCCTGTTGACGGAATAACTGCATGGCCTGCGTGCGCACCAGCGCATCGAGCTTTTCCTGCATGAGCGTCCTCCTTGTGGAAACTGTGCTTGCTTTTCTGGTTTCCATTCTAGTGCGGAAACCGAGCTAAATCAAGCGGTTTCTGCATTTTCTGCGTTCGGCCAAGAAAGTGCAGACATTTTGCAGCAGAATGACAAAAAGAACCCCGGCGTGCCTTGAAAGCTGCCAGGGTCTTTTGCGTGCAGGTGTTTTTCCGCAGCGGCAAGCCTTCGTCAAAACTCCGGGTGCCATTCATCCCGGATGCCAATGTCGGCACAGACGATCTTTCCGCACAGGAGCGCAGAAGCTTCTGCGATATGCAAAGGCTTATAGCTGTCGAAGGTTACGGTCAAATCTGCATGGGCAGCACCCTCGGTAACCTCGCCGGTGTCCGTATTGATGCCGCTGGGCAGGTCTACGGCAAGCACAAAGGCACCGCCATTGTGCAGATAGCGTATCAGCCCGCAGGCGGCAAGGCCGGAAGGCCGCAGTTCACCATGGAACCCGGTGCCGTAGAGGGTATCCACAGCGGCATCAAAGCGCTGGGTTTCCAGTACGGAACAGTCGGTGCAGATGTGCACCGGCAGGGAGTGCAGACGCTCAAAATTGAGGATGGCGTCAGCAGTTTTCGGTTCGCCCTCAGCCAGAAAAACGGTCACGTTCCAGCCATCTTTTGCGGCGGCGCGGGCGATCACAAACCCATCGCCGCCGTTGTTGCCCTTTCCACAGACCACCAGCAGCCTGCCAGGATGCGGAAACTGCTTTTGCAACTCAGCGTAAGCAGCCAGCCCGGCGTTTTCCATCATTTGCAGGTAGGGCAGACCGTGGGCATTCCCGGCTCGTTCAATTTCCTTCATCTGCGCAGCCGTCACAATGCGATGTTTCATGTTGGCACCTTCTTTCTATCTCTATTATAGTGGATGAGAATGTTTGGAACAAGATGAAAGATACCGGTGCATAGAATCTGTCCCCGGAGAGTTGGAACAAGCCCTCCGGGGGCATTTTTGTTTTTCACTGTCTTTTCCGCAGGGGAAAACCATGGTATACTGAACGCAACGAATCCAAGGGAATAAACCGGGAGGTACCGTTATGAAGTGGGGAATTTTAGCGACCGGCACCATTGCCAAAAAAGTTTGCGTCTACGGTGGAACAGATGGGCGCAGAAGGGCAGCATCTTTCTGCCGGATTTCCAGAACGCCGAGACCATGACGCTGGTAGTGGAGGGCAAAGAGCCGGAGGTCATCCGCTGCCCGGTGGATATCAATGGCTTTGAGTATGAGATCCGGGAAGCAAGCCGCTGCGTAAAAATGGGGCGCACCGGCAGCGACCGCTACACCCCGCAGGACAGCCTTGCCCTGACTCGTCTGATGTACGACACCCGTATGAGCTGGGGTATGAAGTTTGTGGGCGAGGTGTAAGCGCACACCTTGCCGCAGGTCTTTTGCGTGCGGAAATCATAGTATCCCGAAAACGACAAATCGGAATTCGATAAGGAGCGAAAAGAAAAATGTGTGAAGAATGTTACTCTGATGAAAATAGAATAACACCATTACTAAATCCCTTGGACTGCTTAGAAAACCACACTCAATATATTTGTGGAACTTGTGGACGTTGCATTTGTATTGAACATGACCCAAACAGAGGATTACAAAGATGGAATTTTCCTTTTAAGTCATTGGAAATTGCAAAACTTTATTTACGAACAGCCGATTATACAACGAAAAGTTCATGTGGTATTTATGAGATAGAGAACAGTAAAGGCAGAGTATCTTATAAAATATTCGCTGGGAATGAGGATTTACATCTATTCTTGAAAAAGAATAAAGACAAGAAATGCAAACAAATGACACCTGTGTTTAATGTTGGAGAGTATAAAGAATATTCACATACAGAAGTACGAAAATTGACTTCTGATGAAATAAAACAATATATGAGTGAACGTTAAATTCGCGTTTGTGGAGCGAAGCGGAACAATGAAAGCCCCAGTGGGGCTTTTAAGCGACCGAACGGTCTTGCGTAGCAAGATGGAGGGGCCTCGCCCCGACAAGTTCCAGTTTGCCGGGCAGACAGGCATCTAAAAAACCATACAAAAACGAGGGAACAGCCATGGTACTTTATTTTACAGGAACCGGCAACAGCCGGTATCTGGCACGGCGCATTGCCGAAGGGCTGGATATGCCGCTTTACGACCTGAACACCTGCATCAAGGCAGGGGATACCGCCCCGGTGCAGACCGGGCAGGATGTGGTGCTGGTCACGCCTACCTACGCATGGCGCATCCCCCGGGTGGTGTCCCAGTGGCTGGGCAACACCGAGCTGACCGGGGCAGAGCGCATCTGGTTTGTGATGGATTGCGGCAGCGAGATCGGCAATGCGGCGAAATATAACCAGCAGCTTGCAGCCCAAAAGCACCTGCGGTACATGGGCACAGCCCAGATCATCATGCCGGAAAACTACATTGCCATGTTCAATGCACCGCAAGCGGAGCAGGCGCGGCGCATCGTGGAGCAGGCAGAGCCTGCGCTTCAGAAGGCGCTGGCGCAGGTCAGAGCCGGGCAGGAATTTCCTCCACCGAGAGATACTCTCTACGACCGCTTTATGAGCGGCCCGGTAAACCCGGTGTTCTATCGCTTCTTTGTAAAAGCCGATGCCTTCCGGGCAACGGACGCCTGCATCGGCTGCGGTAAGTGCATGGAGTTATGCCCTCTGAACAACATTCGTCTGGAAAACGGCAAGCCGGTCTGGGACAAACACTGCACCCACTGCATGGCCTGCATCTGCGATTGCCCCAAAGAGGCCATCGAGTACGGCAAAAAGAGCAAAGGCAAGCCCCGGTACCACTTTGAAGCACTGGAAAAGCAGCCGGACAGTGCAGCTGCGCACAGGCAGTGATGAAAGCATTTGAGGACAAGATCCCGGTGGATGCCGACACCCTGATGAAGCTGGGCGCAGGCCATGCTGGGCATCAAGGGCAAGCTGGGCGAGAAAGAGGTCTATGCGCTGGAAGGACGGTTCCACTTTTATGAGGGCTACTCTATGAAGGAAGTCTGCTACCCGTTCTATGTCCTGAAACTGCTGGGTGTGGAACAGGTGGTGCTGACCAATGCCTGCGGCGGCATCAACCGGGAGTTTGCGCCGGGCACCCTGATGCTCCTCACCGACTTCATCAACATGATGGGTACGAACCCGCTCATCGGCCCCAACGACGAGCGCTTCGGCCCGCGTTTCCCGGACATGACCGAGCCGTACAGTCTGGAACTGCGGAATCTCGCCAAACAGACCGCCGACGAGCTGGGCATTTCCTATCAAGAGGGCGTTTATCTGGGCTTCATGGGGCCATGCTACGAAACGGCCGCCGAGATCCGTGCCTTTGCGGGCATGGGAGCCGATGCTGTGGGCATGAGCACCGTGCCGGAAACCATGGTCTGCAATTATCTGGGGATGAAGGTGCTGGCCGTCAGCTGTATCACGAATATGGCTACCGGCATCCAGACTGTGAAGCACAGCCACGCCCGCGTGCTGGAGATCGCCAATCAGGCCGGGGAGACCCTGTGCCGCTGGCTGGGTGCGGTGATCCAGAAGGTGGAATAAACGAATCAGCGCTTGAAATCCAAAAAAATGCATGAAAGATTATCAAAGAATTATCTTTCTGTGAACTTTAGCGCTCTATACTTGACAGTGCTAAAAATTGGTGCTATAACTATGGCGTGCTCAGGAGGAAGGGTAAAAGAGAGAGCCGCAAGGTGATCGAGCGGCTCCCCGGAAAGCCTTTCCGAATGAACAACATAAAGATTTTTGACCCGACCCGAACGCCGGGATTGGAGGAATGATT
>OLNF01003497.1_pt1 | contig 11353 bp, 6 predicted proteins | sample 1673061 | NCBI WGS metagenome assembly OLNF01 (sample SAMEA3136751, study PRJEB25190) | human gut metagenome | reverse complement strand
CCCGGTTGAACAGGAAGATCATCACGCCGTTGCACAGCTCCGTCACGCCGTCGGCAAAGCCCAGCGGGATCAGACGCTTGTAGATGCTCCAGTCCATCCTGAACTTTACGAAGTGGAACGTGTTGTGTTCGCCCAGAAAGTGGCGCAGATAGATGATACACGTCAGAAGCTGGGAAAGGCCCGTGGCGAAGGCCGCGCCCCAAACGCCCCAGTCCAGAACGAAGATGGCCACGTAGTCCAGCACACAGTTGGCCAGACAGCCGGTGATGACCGTCAGAATGGCCAGACGGGGAAAGCCGTCGGTCTTGATCAGCACCTCCATGTTATAGGAGACGATGAAGCACACGGCGAAGGGCGCAAGGCCCTTGAGATAATCGATAGTATATTGATACGTTACGCCCTTTGCGCCCAGCAGTACGGCGAACGGCTCCAGAAATACGAAGACGAGGACAGTGATGGTCAGGCCGATACAGGTCAGCAGCACGATGTTCTGGGAGAACAGGCCATTGGCCTTCTCGCCCTGGTTTTGTCCCAGATAGATAGCGATGATGGTGCTGGTGCCGACGGCGAAGATGACGCCGATGGAGAACAGCACGTTGGTGAACGGCACCGCCAGATTTACCGCCGCCATGGCGTATTCGCCTACGCCCTTGGCCACCATCAGCCCGTCTACGATGGAATACAGGCTGAAAACCATGAGGGATGCCACCGTAGCGGCTGCGAAATGCAGGAATTGCGATAACAGACTGCGCTCATTGAGCATTTTGGATGAGGTTCCTTTCTTTTTTGATTTCCGTTTCGGATATATAATTCTATTCTAACGAAAAAAAGTCGTTCTGTCAAATACTCTTGTCATGAATGGCAAGACAGTTTATAATTATCTTGATTAAAAAATCTGTGGGGGTATTTTTTATGGAAGCCTATGTCATGGACGCTTTTTCCGCCCGCCTGTTCGGCGGCAATCAGGCCGGCGTGGTGCTGCCGGACCGCCCGCTGACCGACGCGGAGATGCAGCAGATCGCCGCCGAGTTCAAGCACTCCGAGACCGCTTTCGTCACCCGAAGCCCCGATGGCAGCGTGATCCTGCGCTACTTCACACCGGCGGGGGAGGTGGAGCTCTGCGGCCACGCCACCATCGCCTCCTTCGCGCTGCTGCGGGCGCTGGGGCGCATCGGTGACGGCGATATCACCGCCCACACCAAGGCCGCGGATCTGACCATCGGCGTTCGGGGCGATACGGTGTGGATGGATATGGCGCCGCCCCACTGGATACGGGAACTGACGGAGCCGGAGCTGCCGGAGCTGTACGAAGCCTACGGCCTGACTCCGGCGGATCGCCCCGACAGCCTGCTGCCCGCCATCGTGTCCACTGGCTTGGCCGACATCATGATGCCCGTCCGCGACCGCGATACGCTGCTGCGCGCCGTCCAGAATGAACCGGCGGTGACGGCGCTCTCCAGACGCTATGATGTCACCGGCGTCCACATGTTCTGCCTCGGCGACGGCTGCACCGCCTATTGCAGCAACTACGCGCCGCTGTATGACATTCCCGAGGAGTGCGCCACCGGCACCAGCAACGGCGCATTGACCTACTACCTCTACCGCCACGGTATGGTGCAGCCGGAGCAGGAGAACGTATTTTTGCAGGGCGAGCATATGTACCGTCCCTCGGAGATCCGCAGCCGCCTGTATGCAGACGGCGATACCGTCACCGTCCGCGTGGGCGGACGTGCTGTCATGAGTATGTCCTGCGACATCAAGCTGTAAAAACAGGGGAGCGGCACACGGGCCGCTCCCCTGTTTTCTATCCCTGACAACCTGAAGTTGCGCCGCTTTGGCCAAAAAACCACCAACGCAACGCAGAGTTGCTGGACACCAACCGCCGCGCCCTGCTATACTGACCCTGACCGTACCCGGACCTGATCTGTGAGAAAGGAGACTGTATGGAACACCGACACCCCTATACCGCCAGAGGCGTGCTGACCGCGCTGGGGAAATCTGCGTTGTACGTGCTGTTCTTTTTGGGAGTGCAGCTGTTGACCGGCGCGATCTACGCCGCCATCGCCATCGCCGGCTCCGCGCTGCGTCCCGGCGGCTTCGATCCCCAGAGCATCCTGGACGGCGCGGACACCGCCACGCTGCTGGCCGATTTCTTCATCGCGGCGGGACTGCTGCTGTGGTTCAAAATACGCCAGACGCCGCTGTCAGAGGCCGTGTGCCTGCGCCGCTGCTCCGGTTGGACTGCCGGCTTCTGTTCCTTTGCCGGCATCGTGCTGTACGTCCTGACGGATCTGGCGCTGTCCCTCCTGCCGGAGGCGTGGATGGCTGCGTACAACGCGGATATGTCCGTCCTGACCTCCACCGGCCTGAACACGTTCCTGACCATGGCGGTGCTGGGCCCGCTGGCGGAGGAACTGACGTTCCGCGGCGTCATCCAGACCCGTCTGGAGCGTGCCATGCCGCCCTGGCTGGCTCTGGTATTACAGGCCGCCATCTTCGGCCTGGTCCATGGGACGCCCATCCAGATGGTCTACGCCTTCCTGATGGGTCTGGCCTTCGGCTTCCTCCGCCGCTGCACCGGCAGCATCCTGCCCGGCTTCGCCGCCCATGCCGCCTTCAACGCCATGAACGATCCGCTGGGACTGTTCAGCGGCACCGGCGGCGTCGGAGCCGCGCTGGCCGCCATGGCGGCGGTGGGCGTGGCGGGCTGCGTGGTGTGCCGCAAGGGCCTGTCGGACTTCGCGCCCCAGGACCCCGACCGCCGCGGCCCCATCCTGTGACCGCCCACATACGCAAAAAAGAGAACGGTTTCCGCCGTTCTCTTTATTTATGCGATTTTTCCGTTTTTGCAAAAAAACCCTCGATACTATGCAGCCAGCTTATTGAAATCACACAAAAACAGGTGTATTCTATCGTTGTAATGACCTGCCGGCACATACCGGCGGAGATCATAAAGAAAAGGGGAGTTTCTGTGAAAAAACGTATCCTATCCATCCTGTTGGCGGTTCTCATGCTGCTCAGCGCCCTTCCGCTGGGCATGGTGGACACCGCCTACGCCGCCGCGCTGGCCAGCGGCAAGTGCGGCGACAGCGCCACCTGGACGCTGGACAGCACCGGCACCCTGACCATCAGCGGCACCGGCGCCACGTATAACTACGACATGGATGACGACGGCAACAGTGCCGCGCCATGGTGTACCAAGGCCCGCATCCAGCGCGTCAACAAGGTCGTGGTGAACAGCGGCATTACGGAGCTGGGCTATTCCATGTTCTCCAACTGCACCCAGCTGACCTCCGTCTCGCTGCCCAGCGGCCTGAAGCGCATCGGCTCCTGCCTGTTTCTGGGCTGCATCAGACTGAGCGCCATCACCATCCCCAGCAGCGTTACCACCATCGAGTCCAACGCCTTCACCCACTGTGACAGCATCGCCGCGATCACGCTGCCCAGCGGCCTGCGGACTATGGGCGATGCCGTCTGCAGCCAGATGGCCAAGCTGACCACCGCCACGGTGTCCGGCGGCGTCACCTATCTGAGCAATTACGCCTTCAATGACTGCCCCAGCCTGAAAACCATCACCCTGCCCAACACGGTGAAATCCATCGGCATCTGCGCCTTCCGCTATGACACTGCGCTGAAGGATGTCTACTTCAACGGCTCCGTGACCCAGTGGACCTCCATCCAGATCGCCGGCGAGGGGAACAGCGCTCTGTATAACGCGGATGTCCACTGCACCGGCCTGTCCGCCCCCACCGTCACCGGCGGCAACGACAGTCAGGGCCGCCCCACGCTGAAATGGAACGCCGTCTCCGGCGCGGCCAAGTACGAGGTGTACCGCGCCCGCAGCAAGAGCGGCGACTACATCAAGTATTCTACCGTCACCGGCACCAGCTACACCAACACCAGCTACATCGAAAACGGTAATACCTACTACTACAAGGTCCGCGCTCTGGATGCCAACGGCACGGCAGGCGCGTGGGGCAGCATCGTGTCCGTGACCTATAAGCAGACTCTGCCCGCGCCCACCGTCACCGGCGGCAACGACGCGCAGGGCCGTCCGACCCTGAAATGGAACGCCGTGTCCGGCGCGGCCAAGTACGAGGTGTACCGCGCCCGCAGCCGCAGTGGCGAGTACATCAAGTATTCTACCGTCACTGGCACGTCCTATACCAACACATCTTACATCGAGGACGGCAATACCTACTATTACAAGGTGCGCGCTCTGGATGCCAGCGGTACCGCCGGCGCGTGGAGCAGCATCGTGTCCGTGACCTACCGCGCCGCTTCGACAGGTACACTGCCCGCCCCCACCGTCACCGGCGGCAACGACGCGCAGGGCCGTCCCACGCTGACATGGAACGCCGTCACCGGCGCGGCCAAGTACGAGGTGTACCGTGCCCGCAGCCAGAGCGGCGACTACATCAAGTATTCTACCGTCACCGGCACCAGCTACACCAACACCAGCTACATTGAGGACGGCAATACCTATTACTACAAGGTCCGCGCTCTGGATGCCAACGGCACGGCGGGCGCGTGGGGCAGCATCGTGTCCGTGACCTACCGCGCCGCCTCGACAGGCACTCTGTCCGCTCCCACCGTTACCGGCGGCAACGATGCGCAGGGCCGTCCGACCCTGAAATGGAATGCCGTCACCGGTGCGGCCAAGTACGAGGTGTACCGCGCCCGCAGCCGCAGTGGCGACTACATCAAGTACAGCACCGTCACCGGCACGTCCTACACCAACACCAGCTACATCGAAAACGGCAATACCTACTATTACAAGGTTCGCGCCCTGAAATCCGATGGCACGGCAGGCGCATGGAGCAGCATCGTGTCCGTGACCTACCGCGCCGCCTCGACAGGCACTCTGCCCGCCCCCGCCGTCACCGGCGGCAACGACAGCCAGGGCCGTCCCACGCTGAAATGGAAAGCCGTCTCCGGCGCGGCCAAGTACGAGATCTACCGCTCTTACAGCCGTGACGGCAGCTACAGCAAGTACAGCACCCAGACTTCGACCGCCTATACCAACAGCTCCTACCTCACCAGCGGCACCACGTACTATTACAAGGTCCGCGCGCTGGACGCCAATGGTAACGCCGGCCCGTACAGCGCGGTGGTATCCGTCACCTGCCGCCTGAAGCTGACAGCCCCCACCGTCACCGGCGGCAACGATGCGCAGGGCCGTCCGACCCTGAAATGGAATGCCGTCGCCGGCGCGGCCAAGTACGAGGTCTACCGCGCCCGCAGCATGAACGGCGACTACATCAAGTATTCCACCGTCACCGGTACCAGCTACACCAACATCAGCTACATCGAAAACGGCAATACCTACTATTACAAGGTGCGCGCCCTGAAATCCGATGGCACGGCGGGCGCATGGAGCAGCATCGTGTCCGTGACCTACCGAAAGCCTGCCGCCGCTACGGTGGCCAGCGGCAAGTGCGGCGACAGCGCCAAGTGGACGCTGGACGCCGCCGGCACCCTGACCATCAGCGGCTCCGGCCGGATGTACGACTATGAGTGGCCTGCCGACAGGGGTGGGACTACGCCGCCCTGGCTTGCCAACAAGTACAGGGACAGCATTCGCGCCCTCCGCGTGGAGCAGGGGATCACCTATATCGGACGCTGCGCCTTTGACAGCTGCAGCAATCTGTCTGATGTGACACTGCCCACCAGCCTGCGGATCATCGGACAGTGCGCGTTTAACGACTGCACCGCCCTGCGGAGCATCCAACTGCCGGAGGGGCTGACCACCATCATGGAGGATGCCTTCAACGCAGCGGGGCTGGTGTCCATCACCTTCCCCTCCACCCTCGGGGAGCTGAGAGACGGCGCATTCATGAACTGTGAGAAGCTCCAGAGTCTGCGGCTGCCGGAGGGGCTGACCACCATTGGGGTTTGGGCGTTCTACTGCAATCCCAACATCAGCAGTATTTATATCCCTGCGTCTGTTACAACGATCGGGGAGGAGGCATTTATTTACTACAACAATCTGGCCACCGTGCGCTACGGCGGCAGCCAGAGCCAGTGGAGTGCGGTGTCTGTGGCCGCCAATGCATTTCCTGATGGCGTTCGTTACGTGTACAACGTCAATTGACTGCCACACACAAAAACAGGACCGTTCACATGGAACGGTCCTGTTTTTTCATATTTTCTTTACAGGAAAAACTTCCGGTGCAGGCTGCGGCGCAGGGGCTTGCACCCCGCGATGACCAGCAGCATGGCGCCCAGCACGGTACACACCGCCAGCGGGTAGAACGACCACAGAAACGTGTCGTGCAGCCGGAACGTCACATTCAGCAGCCACTCCACCAGCACGGCGTAGCCGCCGGACAGGATGAGCCCGCCGCCGCAGATATACAGTGCGCCCGCCGGCACGTACCGCAGCAGCGCCACCACCGCCGTCACCAGCACCATGGCTGCCCCCGTCACCGGCAGGGCGAAGCTCAGGAACCAGTGGCCGTGGGTGGCGCAGTTGATATACAGCAGGTACACGCCGATGACCACGAAGTCCACCGGCACGAAGATCACAGGGTTGGGCCGCTTGAACCACAGGGGCAGCACCACGGTGGTATACAGCAGCACCAGCCCGCCCACTACATAGCCGGACCATACGATGCCGCCGCTGAGCCGCCAGTCGCACAGCACGGAGATCACCGCCGGCAGCAGAAACAGCACCGTCAGCACGAACAGCACGCCCGCGCGGCTCACGTCCTCTACACGGGGGCTGACATCCGGCGGATACGGGCTCTCGGCCTGCCCGCAGGGCAGATCGGGGTGGAACACACGGGTTCCGCACAGAGGACACACCTTTTCACTGTCGGCCAGCTCCACGCCGCATTTGATACAATACATTGTTTTCGCTCCTTTCCCGTGTCAGCGCTGGTTGCTCTCCACCTTCACGTGGAGCCCCAGCTGCCGCAGCACACGGTAGAAATACATCTCCAGCTCCGGCTCGCGGATGCTGCGGATGCAGTTGATATACATGGTGCCGTTCCATGTCACCACGCCGCAGTCGTGGGGCGCGGCGGCCTGCACACCGATGATGAAGTCCATCCGCCGGACGTAGGGGGCCATGGCCTCCGGCAGCTGCACGTTGCCCAGATTGGACAGACACAGGCAGGATTTGCACTCGCCCACGGCGTCAAACACCGCCTTCATGGCGATGTTCTTGATGAACAGCGGCATCACCCGCAGTACGGGGGACTTCTCACTGGCCACATTGGCGGCGAACTTGGCCCGCATGGTGCGGCGGTTGTTCTCCAGCCCCATCCGGTGATGCACCTCATCGCACAGCTCCTCGAAGCTGCACTCGCCCATGCGGGGGTCCAGCTCGGGTGTGATGTAGGACGCAAAGTTCCGCAGCGTCCGGCTGGGGAACAGGCTCCGCAGATTCACCGGCACCAGCACCTTCACCGGCTTGCGCCGCCGGGGGTCCCGCACCTTCTCCGCCTGCAGGTTCAGAATGGCCTGCATCATGGCAGCGCACAGCAGCTCCGTCACGGAGATGCCCCGCGCCTTGGCGCAGGCGCGCACCGCATCGGCGGACAGCATCATGGTGATGAGATTTTTGTAGCCGTCCCGCTCCGCCGTGCCGCTGAGGTGGTAGGCGGTGGCCTCCTTGCGGCTGGCGGTGACGTCACCGGCATAGTGCAGGAAGCTGTCCTCCAGCTCCTCAGGATCCGGCTCCTCCAACCGGCCCAGCACCCCGTTTTCCGCGGGGATGGCCACGCCGTACTTCTGGGTCAGGTACTCCGCCACCAGGGTTTTCAGGAAGATGAGGCCGCCGGTGCCATCGGTCAGGGCGTGGAAGAACTCCACGGCGATGCGGTCGCGGTACACCAGCACGCGGAAGGCGCAGCGCCGCACCTCCTGGAAGGGCACATGGGCCAGCGGGCAGCTTTTCTCCTCCTGAATAGGCGGCGTGTGGGGGATCTCTTCCAGATAGTACCAGAACACGCCCCGCCGCAGCCGCACAGCGATGGAGGGGAAGCGCCGCACCGTCACGTCCAGCGCACTGCGCAGAACGGCAACGTCCACCGTCTCCGTCAGTGTGGCGGACAGGCGGAAGAAGTTGTTCCAGTTGCGGCGCTTGGCGGCGGGGTAGATCTTGGCGGCGTTGTCCAGCCGCATCCACCGGAGGCTCTGGGCGGGGGAAAGGTTGCGGGTCAGGAAGTGGTCGATGGCCTGAAAATCCTCGGCCATATTCTCCTCCAGACAGTACAGCACGTAGGCGTGCCAGCGCTCCGGCGCGATGTGCAGCTTACTGCGGCAGCCGCATTGCAGCAGCTTTTCGTGGAGCAGCCGGGCATCGTCCAGCATCACCTCGTCGCCGCCGGCGAACAGCAGAGACGGCGGAAGCCCCGTCAGATCGCCGAACAGCGGCGAGCACAGCGGGTCGGTGGGGTCGTCGGTGTAGCACTTGGCGTAAAACTCCAGCAGCGCCTTGGTCATGGAGGGGTCAATGTCCTTGTGCTCCTCATAGGACGCGCCGGAGCCGGTGAGATCGGTCCACGGCGAAATGCCGATGAGACCGCAGGGCAGCTCCATCCCCAGCTCCTTCAGCTTCAGGCACAGCGCGTAGATCAGCCCGCCTCCGGCGCTCTCGCCGCACAGCAGGATCTGCTTGGGCCCGTAGCCCTTTTTCAGCAGATAGCGATAGGCCTCCAGCGCATCGTCCAGCGCGGCGGGGAACCGGTTCTCCGGCGCCAGCCGGTAGGCGGCACAGAACACCCGAACGCCGCACTCTGACGCCAGCGTGGAGGCAAAGCCCTTGGCATACTCCAGACTGCCGCAGGTATAGCCGCCGCCGTGGAGATACAGAATGACGCCGCTGCGCCGCTGGTCCTTTGGCATGACCCACGCGCCCTGAAAGCTGTCAAAGGCGTGGTCCTTCACCAGCACCTCCCGCTTGTGGAGGGCGGTCATCAGCTCGCCCAGCTTGTCCTGCCCCTTGCGGGTCACATCCAGCGAGCAGTTGGCCACAAAGGGCTTGAAGAAATTCAGTTGTGAGCGGACTAACTTTGCCGACAGTTCCATAGGCCGCGTTCCTTTCGCATATTACTTCAAACCCATATTATACCAAACCCGTCAAGCCCTGTAAACATGCAGACCCTGCATCCGTCCCGGAAAGTGCCGCACGCAAAAAAAGAGGCATCCGAAGATGCCTCTTTCCGTCTGTTTTGCTCACTCCTTGGTGTGTACGTTGATGAACTCCGCCCGCAGCTTGGAGTAGAGGATGGTCTGGCTGCTGTATAGCCCGCAGTAGCCGGACAACACGTAGCTGATGGCGCAGGCGATGGCAAAATACAGCATGGCGTCGGCGCCGAACAGCTCCACGCTCAGCACCACCGACGCGATGGGGCAGTTCACCGCACCGCAGAACACGGCCACCAGCCCGATGGCGGCGGCAAAGCCCGGCGGCAGGCCCAGCAAAGCCCCGGCGGCACAGCCGAAGGTGGCCCCCACGAAGAAGGAGGGCACCACCTCGCCGCCCTTGAAGCCGCACCCGATGGTGACGGCGGTGAACAGCAGCTTCAGAAGCCACGCCCACCCACTGGCCTCACCGGTCAGGGCGCGGCTGATGACGTCCATGCCCGCACCGTTGTAGTCCGTGGTGCCCAGCAGCAGCGTCAGCGCGATGATGACCGCACCGCCTGCCGCCGCACGGAGATAGCTGTTCTTCATCAGCCGCTCCGCCAGGTGCTCCGTGACGTGGAGCCCGCGGCAGAACAGAATACTCACCAGGGCGCAGAGGATGGCCAGCACGACCACCAGCAGCAGCGTCCAGCCGTCCAGCGCCGGCATGACTACGGTGAAGCGGGTGGGCGGCACACCCATCCACAGCGACACCAGATACCCTACCATGGCCGCCGTGATGCAGGGGACAAGCCCTGCGTAGTACAGTACGCCCACACTGATGACCTCCAGCGCGAACACCGTGGCGGTCAGGGGCGTGCCGAACAGGGCGGAGAACACGCCGCTCATGCCGCACAGCGTGGCCAGGGGCAGGTCCTTCTCCCCCAGATGCAGCAGCCGCCCCGTGCGGTAGCCGATGCCGCCGCCGATTTGCAGAGCCGCGCCCTCGCGTCCGGCACTGCCGCCGCACAGGTGGGTGATGACGGTGGACACGAAGATCAGCGGCACCAGAAGCACCGGCACCTCCTTGCCGAAGTGTACCGACTCGATGACGGCGTTGGTGCCCCTGCCCTCCAGTTTACATAATTTATACAGCCCCGCGATGACGAGACCGCCCGCCGGCAGCAGATACAGCACCCAGGGGTGGGCCAGCCGCACCTCCGTGGCATAGCTGACGCCCAGGTGGAACAGCGCGCCCACCATGCCGCCCACGCCGCCTACCAACCCGCCGATGACCAGCCATTTCAGCATGGCGTCGGCGTACAGCCCAATGCGCTCCAGATATTTCCGCAGCCCTTCCATATTCCACTTACCGCCTTTTCTCTCTTGTTCCGGGGCCTGCGTCCGCAAGCCCGCAGCACGGTATTCTACCATGTTCCGGCGGGACTGTCAAACCGCCTATGGAGGACAAATATTCTTTGTACGAAACTGAAAATTTTTCAGGCACACTGACATATTTTCGTTTTCCCTGTTGATTCCGCCGAAGCTTTGCCGTATACTATACATTAGCAATAGCAAAACGAACAAAGAAGGACCAATCAACCATATAAACAGGAGGAAAACCAAATGAAATACGGTCGTACTTTCAATTTCTCCGCGGGCCCTGCCATGATGCCGGAGCCCGTCCTGGAGGAGATCCGCGATGAGATGATGAACTACCGCGGCAGCGGCATGTGCGTCATGGAGATGAGCCACCGTTCCAAGGTGTTCCAGCAGATCATCGACGAGGCCGAGGCCGATCTGCGTGACCTGATGGGCATCCCCGATAACTACAAGGTGCTGTTCATCCAGGGCGGCGCCACCCTGCAGTTTGCCGCCGTGGCATGGAATCTGATGAAGAACGGCAAGGCCGTCTACATCGAGACCGGCGCCTGGTCCAAGAAGGCCATCGCCGAGGCCAAGAAGTACGGTGAGGTCATCGTGGCCGCCTCCTCCAAGGATAAGAATTACAGCTACATCCCTGACTGCTCCGATCTGGACATCCCCGAGGATACCGATTATGTCTATATCTGCGAGAACGAGACCATCCACGGCGTGACGTGGAGCAAGCTGCCCAACACCAAGGGCCACGTGCTGGTGTCCGACCAGTCCTCCATGTTCCTGAGCAAGCCCTGCAACGTCTCCGACTACGGCATGATCTACGCCGGCGTCCAGAAGAACGTAGGCCCCGCCGGCATGGTGGTGGTCATCATCCGCGAGGATCTGATCCGCGAGGACA
>OLNF01003495.1_pt1 | contig 11353 bp, 8 predicted proteins | sample 1673061 | NCBI WGS metagenome assembly OLNF01 (sample SAMEA3136751, study PRJEB25190) | human gut metagenome | reverse complement strand
TGCATAGAGTTGGTGAAGAGTTCGTAAGACATGAAGTAGTTTATGAACCTGCAAAACTTTATGTAAAGGATATATATAGAAAGACATATGAATGCCGCAACTGCAGAAAGAGAGGAAAGGTTGTCATGCTTAAAGCAGGTACACCGGCACCTGTTATTCCTCATTCATTCACATCACCAAGTGTTCTATCTCAGGTGATTACTGACAAGTTCGTCAATCATATGCCACTTTACAGGCAGGAAGCAGAATGGAAGCGTCTGGGTCTTGAACTATCAAGAACCACTATGGCCAACTGGCTGATCATAGCTTCCAGAGAATATTTCATTCCAATCGTCAACAGGATGCATGAAATTCTTGTTGAGGAGAAGTACCTGCACTCAGATGAGACGCCAATTCAAGTATTAAATGAGCCAGGTAAACCTGCGACCTCCAAGTCATACATGTGGGTATATTCAAGCATTAGGGAAAGCAGCAAGCCTATCAGAATATTTGAATACAAGCCTGATAGAAAAGCTGAAAATCCACAGAAGTTCCTTGAGGACTTCAATGGCACACTCATTTCTGATGGCTATGGTGGCTACAACAATATTGAGGGTGTAGTCAATGCATACTGCTGGGCACATGCAAGAAGAAAGTTCTATGAAGCACTTCCTGCAGATATGAAAGATGCCTCAGATACATTGGCTTATACAGGTCTTAAGAAAATAGCCAAGCTATTTGCGATAGAAAAGGAAATTGATACATTCCCACCTGAAGACAAAGTCAAAATACGCCAGGAAAAGTCAAAACCTTTAGTAGATGACTTCTTTTCATGGTGCGCTGATGCTCAGAACAAGTCTTTAACACGCTCTAAAATAGGCAAAGCAATTCAGTATGCCCTGAATTTAGAGAAAGGACTGCGTGTATATCTGGATGATGGTCTAGTTCCAATGACAAATTCGCTGAATGAACGTAATATAAGACCCTTCACTGTAAGTCGAAAGAATTGGCTGTTTAGTGCTTCTACCAAAGGAGCAGATGCAAGTGCCTCAATATTCAGTCTGATTGAGACAGCTAAAGCTAATAGGCTTAGTCCCTTTGATTACATAGAATACATATTGGAGATAATGCCGCAGATTGATATCATTCAGCATCCAGAGAAGATTGACTGGTTCATGCCTTGGAGTGATCAGATAAAAGAAGAGTTTGGAATAAAGGACGATTAAATCACATTTTCGATTTAATCGTCCTTTTTAGGTACACTATATAATTTGGCGCTTACGAAGCTTTTATTGTGATTGTATTAAATAAACCTTTAGGTCCAGAGACTGTGATCTATCAGCCTTTTCATTATATATTCGAAAATGATTTAGAGTTCGGCGTTTCATTGATGTTGTCATTGCATATGAAGCATTACGATTATTATCAATTCAAATATGAGCATCATAAGATGTCTATTCCTATCCATGATATTTTCTATATAGAAACACATGATCATCTTTCTACTATACATACAAAGAAAAAGAACTATCATCTCTATAAGCCTTTAAGAATAATACAAGAAGAGATGCATTCTAAACAGATTGTACAGATTAATAAAAGTACATGTATTAATAGCCGTTATATCAATAAAATAAGTAATCACGATATCTATATGGGAAATCATATATTTAAGTTAGGACAAATTTATAAAAATAACTTTTATCAGTCATTAAAAAAGAAGTCCGGAGACTTCTAGATGATTTGGAAGATATAGAACTTTAAGTAAGATGTTTCTTCCATAGTCCATAGAATTGGATGATCTGCATTCTGTTGAGTCACAGAGACCTGTTTTAGAGTTACTCCACATTCCTTTGCGGATTCTCTTAACATCTGTTCAAATAGTGCAGTTTCCATAAAACGTGAACAGCTGCATGTAATTAGATATCCACCCTGTCTTAGTAGTTTCATAGCCTTCATGTTAATATTCTTATAGCCATTATAAGCATGATTTACTGTTCTTCTTGATTTAGTAAATGCAGGTGGATCTAAGACAATAATATCATACTGTCCCTGATGACATTTATCTAAGTAATCAAAAACATCATCCTGTACAAAAGACATTCTCTCTTCTAGATGATTCATCTTCGCATTCGCAAGACCCTGATCTAAAGCTGTTTGAGAAACATCTACAGCAGTGACATGTTTTGCGCCACCAATTGCAGCATTTAATGCGAAACCTCCTGTATGACTAAAACAGTCTAAGACTGTCTTACCTGCTGACATGTTTCTTAGTAATACTCTGTTAGATTTCTGATCTAAGAAGTAACCCGTCTTCTGACCATTTTCTACATCTACATTAAGCTTTAAACCATTTTCATTAATAACTGTTGTAGTCGGTAATTTGCTTGGTTTCCAGAATCCTTTATAGAGTTCTAGACCCTCCTTAGCACGCACCTTGACATCATTTCTTTCATAGATGGCAGATACATTCTGACCATCTTCTTTTAATACTTCTAGTAATAATTCATAGATCATATCTATGATTAAATCTAAACCATAAGATGTAATCTGAGTCACAATGATTTCATTATAACGGTCTGCAGTTAAACCTGGTAAGCTATCTGCTTCACCAAATACAAGACGACAGTTCGTTAAATTATCTTTTTCTACTGTCTTTCTAAAGTCATACGCAAACTGAATTCTCTTTTTAAAGAATTCTCTATCAATCACTTCATTTTGATCCTTAGTCAAGATACGTACTGTAATATGACTTTCTTTAGAAAAAAAACCTGTACCTAAATAACGTCCTTGAGTTGTCATAATATCTACTAAAGAACCATTCTCAATAGAATCATCTAGACTACCTAGATTATTCTTATACATCCACATCTGCCCTTTATCGAGCCATTTTTCTCCTTCAGGAGTAATAATAATACTTGGATAATTTCTTTTCATTTTCTACACCTCGTAAATAAAATAAAGTATATACGAAATAAAATCAATAAAAAAATCAGAGTTCATTAAGAACCCTGATTAGGAGATTATTTTAATTTCCAGATATCTTCATTATACTGTGCAATAGTTCTATCACTAGAGAAGAAACCAGCTTTAGAGATATTAACTAACATCTTCTTAGCCCATGCTTTTCTATCTTTATAATCGTTGATAGCACGTACTTTAGTCTCAATATAGTCTCTTGCATCAAGTAATGCCATAAACCAATCCTTGTATGACATATCATTATGTAATCTTTCAAGTGATTCCACATCACCGACTGATTTCATTTCATCACTGACAATAAAATCAACAAGTGTTCTTAATTCAGGATCATTATTTAAGATATCCTGAGGATGATAATCACCTTTCGCATAATGGTCAATAACTGTATCAGCTTTTGCGCCAAAGATATAAATATTATCGTCACCTACAAATTCATGTATTTCGACATTGGCACCATCGTCAGTACCTAATGTGATTGCACCGTTCAACATGAATTTCATATTAGATGTACCAGATGCTTCTTTTGAAGCAAGGGAAATCTGTTCAGAGAAATCAGCTGCAGGAATAATAGATTCTGCATAAGTGACATTATAGTTTTCCACCATGACTACTTTTAAGTAAGGAGATACTTCTGGATCATTGTCAATAAGCTGCTGCAGACAAAGAAGTGTATGGACGATATCTTTTGCGAGGATATAAGCAGGAGCTGCTTTTGCGCCAAAGATACATGTAATAGTATGTGCAGGCTTATGACCGGCTTTAATCTGTAAGTACTGGTAGATGATATATAACACATTCATCTGCTGACGTTTATATTCATGTAATCTCTTTACCTGAACATCGAAGATAGAGGAAGGATCTAACTCAATACCTTCTTTTTCTTTGATTACGTTCGCAAGCTGTGTTTTCTTTTCTTGTTTGATTGTAAGTAGTTTATCTAGGACTACTTCATCATCTAAATATTTCTGTAATTTCTCTAATTCACTTGCATCTTGTTTGTAGCCTTCACCAATCAAACTATCAATCAAATCAGTTAATTCTTCATTACATGATAATAACCATCTTCTAAATGTAATACCGTTTGTTTTGTTGTTGAAATGTGTTGGGTAAAGTTCATAGAAGTCATGTAATTCAGTATTCTTTAAAATATCAGTATGAATAGAAGCCACACCATTGATAGAGAAACCAAAGTGGATATCCATATGTGCCATATGAACTAATTTATTATTATCAATGATTGCGACTTTTTCATTTGTAGATCTTTCTTTCGCAACAGCATCTAATGCTTCAATAATAGGTACTAATTGAGGCACGATTTCTTCTAGATAAGACAATGGCCATTTTTCAAGTGCTTCTGCAAGAATAGTATGGTTTGTATAAGCACATGTTTTAGATGTAATATCAATAGCCTGCTTCATTGTAAGTCCTTCTTTCATAAGAAGACGAATCAATTCAGGAATAACCATTGATGGATGTGTATCATTGATCTGGATACATACATGCTTATCTAAATCAGTTAAACTGATTCCTTTACTCTTGATATCTTCAAGAATCATCTGTGCCCCATTAGATACCATGAAATACTGCTGGTAAATACGTAATTTACGACCTGCTTCATCACTATCATCTGGATAGAGGAATAAAGTTAAGTTACGTACAATGTTTGATTTATCAAATGAGATACCATCATGTACCATTGATTCATCAACAGATGCAATATCAAATAAGTGTAATTTATTCTTATTTCCTTTATAGCCTAATACATCTAAATCATATAATTGAGACTTTAAAGAAAAGTCCTTAAATTCTACAGTATAATGTTTGTTTGTAGGAATGAGCCAAGAATGATCATTAATCCAAGGGTTTGGTGTTTCGCACTGTTTGTTGTATTCAAATACCTGTTTGAATAAACCTAAATGATAATTAAGACCAACACCATCACCAGGTAGGTCTAAAGTTGCGATTGAATCTAAGAAACAAGCAGCTAATTGACCTAACCCACCATTACCGAGTGAAGGTTCAGCTTCTATTTCTTCAATTTCTTCTAAACTCTTTCCGTTTTCTTTGAATAATTCCTTTACTTCCTTACGAATACCTAAGTTGATTAAGTTATTACTCATGAGTTTACCAATTAAGAATTCAGCAGAGAAATAATAAACCTTACGTTCACCTTCAATTGTCTTTTTATCATCAAGCAAGTCTTTTACAACACTTAATAATGCGATATAAGCTTGTTCATTAGAACAATCCTTTATTGAAAGATTAAATAACTCCTGAACTCTTGTATTAATTAACGTCTTAACATCCATTCTTAAAATCTCCTTTAAATACGCTTTGTTTTTACTGTAATGTCACGCATTCGTTCCTTTAATGAATCATTAAAGGCATTCTTATCTAAACGCCACATCCAGTTATTACCTAAAGTATTAGGCTTATTCATACGCGCTGTATTATCAAGCTTCAAGTAATCCTGCATTGGTACAATGCACTTATCACTTACACTTGCCATAATACAATCAATACTCATATCCACTAATACAGCGTCATCATCACCATCATAGTGTAGATAGTCTTTCAACATCTGTCTTTCTTCAGGCAGAATATTTTTAAGCCATCCGATCATTGTTTCATTATCATGAGTTCCAGTATAAACAACTGAATTTTCTGTATAGTTGTGAGGTAGGTAGTTGCTTGTACCAGAAGAATCACGTGAATCAAATGCGAATTCAAATACCTTCATACCTGGATAACCACAATCAGCGACCATCTGTTTAACTGTATCAGTCAAATAACCTAAGTCTTCGGCAATTACATTGAGTTTTCCTAAAGACTCTTCAACTGTCTTAAATAAGTCATAGCCTGGACCTTTTTCCCAATGTCCATTTCTAGCAGTTGTATCACCATAAGGAATTGAGAAATATTCATCAAAACCTCTAAAATGGTCAATACGTACAACATCATAGGCTTTCTTGCAATATGCAATTCTCTGGATCCACCATGCATAACCAGTTTCCTTATGTTTCTTCCAGTCATAAAGTGGATTACCCCAAAGCTGTCCATCAGCAGAGAAACCATCAGGTGGTACACCTGCAACTGCAGTAGGTTTTACTTCAGGATCCAGCTGGAATAATTCTGGCTGTCCCCATACATCAGATGAATCATATGCGACATAGATAGGAATATCACCAATGATTTCTACCCCTTTACTATTCGCATAATCCTTTAATGCATACCATTGCTTCCATACATAGTACTGTAAGAACTTATGGTAATTAATGTCATCACTTAGTTCATTACGTTTCTCGGTAAGGGACGCATCATTTCTTAAACGTAATTCTAAAGGCCAATTTTCCCAGCCTTGGTTATCATAAGATGCTTTTATTGCCATAAATAATGCATAATCTTCTAGCCACCATGCATTGTCCTTACAGTAAGCTTTAAAATCTTCATTATCAGTAATATGTGAATTCTCATACGCTTTCTTTAATAATGCATATCTATTTTCATAGAGATAAGAATAATCAACATAATCACTATTTATATCTGCTTCTGGTAGATCTTTTTCCTTTAAATAACCACATTTCACAAACTCATCTAAAGAAATAAAATATGGGTTACCTGCAAAAGTAGAGAATGACTGATAAGGTGAATCACCATAACCAGTAATACCTAAAGGGAGAATCTGCCAATATGTTTGTTTAGCTTCTACGAGATCATCCACAAACTTATAAGCAGCTTCATCAAAACAACCAATACCATACTTACTAGGTAAAGATGATACGGATAATAACACACCACTTTTTCTCATAAACTATCCTCCATAAATAATCCAAAATGATCAGAAACTACATCTTCATGTGTACCATCAAATATGACATGATGGCTTTTTACATGTTCTTTTTTATTACACCAGATATAATCAATACGCATACTATCCACTGATTCACCCCATCCGTCTATTTTACCCTGAGCAGTAAAACGACCTTGGACATCATCCGCCTCGTCACGTGTATCAAACCATCCATCTTCTTTAATAGTCTCATAGCTTTGGTTTGGAATAATATCAGGTGCATTGAAATCTCCTGCTAAGTAAACAGGGACTTCTTTATTTGCCACAACATTGAGCTTATGCCATTGGTTGATGAAAGGTTCCTCATCATCCTTCCACCATCCTAAATGGACTGTATAAACCCAGAAATGTGTGTTCTCTTTTACTATTTCTACTCCAAGAGAATTACGTTTCTTCCAGAACGTATAATCATCGGTTTGCGTCAATAAAGTATTTTCACTATTCACAATTGGATACTTAGAGAGGATGGCTACACCTTCATCAAACTTGCCATAACCTACTTTAACTGGAATATAGTTCCAATTGTATTGATCACCAAGTAATCGACTTAATCCAAGTGCATAATTGTCTTCTTTAATAATGTCTCTACCGACATAAGATTTGTCGGTAGAAACACTTTTTGCAGTCATACTTTGATTGACTTCTTGTAAACAAATGACACCAACATCATGATTTAGAATAAAATTCGCAATTGTCTGGAGCTTATTCTTTTCATCACATTCACTTAGTGAATGTGTGTTAAGCGTCATAAGCTTCATTTTCTTTTTCCTCCTTTTAATAAGGTTATGTCTTACTCCCTTTTTCTTACAAATTCTATTTTAACGATTATAAACACTCACACAATAGATTTTATGCAATAAAATAGGGTATTTACGCATATATTATGCAAATATTTGCGCAACTATAGCGCAACCAAACAATAATAAGTATAATAAAAGTGAGGTGATTTAAATGAGTATCACAATTAAAGATATTGCGAAAAAAGCAGGGGTATCTCCATCTACTGTATCTCGTACAATTAATAATCATTATTCAATTAGTGAAGAAACGAAAGAAAAAGTACGTAAAGTAATGGATGAACTCGGTTATATATATGATAAATCGCATATTAAGAAACATAATGTTGGTGTCGTCTTTCCACGTTCTATGGTAGATGTCTATGAAAATCCATTCTATCTAGAAATAGTAAGAGGAATTAGTTATATGTGTAATAAAGGGCGTTATAGTCTTCATATTATTACTGGTGCCGATACGAGAGAGATGAAAACAAGTATGGAAATTGCGAATTGTGAAGGATATATCTTCCTAAATACAAAAATTGAATCTTCTGTGACAGACTATTTAAGAGAACGTATGATTCCTTATATTATGATTGGTAAACCACCAATGAATTCCATTACATCAGTCAGTGTAGATACAGATAATATCCAGGCAGGCTATGAGGCAGTGAAATACTTATTAAAAAAAGGACATCAAAAGATTGGTTATATTGGTGAGAAAAAAGATGTGCAGTATTCTATAGATCGACGTCTTGGCTATATACAAGCTTTATCCGAAGCAGGCTATGAAATAAAAGAAGACTATATTAAGAATCTTTCTTCAAGCTATTCCTATAACCCCAATGAAATACTTGAATTATTAAGAAGTGATGACTGTCCGAGTGCCTTTGTGGTATGTGATGATATTTATGCCGTCATTATGGTTAGACTAATTACTGAAGTAGGAAAGAAAGTACCTGACGATATTTCTATTGTGAGCTTTAATAATTCTATCTTTGCACGTTTCTCAGAACCACCACTGACTTCTATTGATGTAAGCCCAAATCAGTTAGGCATGGAAGCAGTTGTCCAGCTTATTAAACATATAGAAACACCTACCATGTTTGCGACACGCTCTATTGTGCCATTCACAATACGTAAAAGACAAAGTGTAAAGGAAATGAATAAAGGCGATTCACATTAACTTAATACTCCGTATTAGAAGTCGAGGTAGTTCACGCAAAAGAAAAAGACTGCTGTGGGGTAGCAGTCTTTCACAAAATATTTAAGGTTATTCAATTTTATGTGTGTGTGAGTTTTATTTCTTGTTTTAATTATTTTGAATTTTCTTCTTCTAACTTTTGTTTATCTAATAATTTAACGAATGGATAGTAAAGTGCCATATCTAGAAGGATTAGCCCTACAACCATGATACCGGCTTTAATATCCATACATCCTAATGCAGCACCAAGTGGAGCTGGTGTTGTCCATGGTGTTTCAATTACACCCTTTCCAACGATGTGTAATGCCATACAAGTATAGGCAATAATTGAGTTTACAACTGGCACAAAGATAAATGGAATCATCATAATTGGGTTTAATACCATTGGTAAACCGAAGATGATTGGTTCATTGATATTGAAGATAGCTGGACCAATTGAAAGCTTACCTAAAGTACGTAATTCAACTGATTTTGCTCTAAGTAATAGAATACATAATCCTAAAGTAGCACCTCCGCCACCTAATGCGATAATATATGACCAGAATGGCTGCGTAAAGAAGTGTACTAATGGTTTACCAGCACTATATGCTGCGATATTAGTAATTAAATACATCTGCATGAATGGTAATCTGATTGGCTGCGTAATACTCGCACCATGTAAACCAAAGAACCAGAATGTCTGAGCAATAATAGTAATTAAACAGATACCTACTAATGAATCTAGACCAGATACCGCAGGCGCAAGTACTGTCATAATCATACTTGGTAATAGCTGACCACTGATATTCTGTACAAATAATGATAATGCATAGAATATGATAACACAGATAAAAAGTGGTAAGATTGCATCGAATGATGAACTGATTGCTGGTGGAACACCTTCAGGCATCTTAATACGAACGTTCTTCTTAAATAAGAAGTTCATGATTTCTACACATCCGATAGAAACAATAATAGCTGTAAAGATACCCTTTGCATCCAGATAAATTGTTGGTATATAACTTCCTGCAAGTGCAAGTAGATCAGTGGCTGATTTACCGCCAGTAATGAGATTAGCTGGGACAGCAGAAGTAGTTGGTGCAGATACGATTAAGAATACTGCAGTAGAAACAACAGCTGCATTTAAGCTTGGCATTTCGTATTTCTTAGCTAAATGATAAGAAATAGAGAAAGCGATAAACAGTCCCATTAAAGCCATTGTCATATTATATGGTAATAATAATGCAGCTTTATTAGCCTGAGCCCAGTTGTACCATCCTGTAAGCATGGTAGTGATGAAACCCCAGTTTGGTAGAGTTTCAGGTTTGAATGGTGGTGTTGATACGATTAAGCAAGCACCTCCAAGGATTGATAGTGGAATAGCAACAACCATTCCATCACGAATTGCAGCAAGATGTCTTTGGTTAGCTAACTTGTCTGCAACAGGCACTAGTGTGCGGTTTGCTAGTTCATTGAATTTTTCCATGAAGTTCATGTCGAGTCCTCCCTTCTCGTTGGATACATTATATCTTGGAAAAGCCTAAAAAATCTCGTATTTTCCAATATATAAAACACCTTTCCATATGATAGAAGAACTTTCCAAATCGTGGAAATCACTTGCAAAAGCGGCTCTATATAAGTATAATGCGCACCAAATTACACCGATATATACAATATAATTTTAATTTTTTATAGGTTGACAGAAAGAGTTTGATGCTTATAATGTGAAGTGTGTGAGTTTTATCTTCTTGTGAAATACAGGAGGAATTTATTATGAAATTAATCGTTGAAGAAAACACTCAGAAAATGAGTGAAAGTGCATTGCACATCTTACTTGGTGCTATGATGCAGGATAAGAGAGTGAATATTTCTCTTACATCAGGCAGAAGTCCTATTGAACTTTACAAGATGTTAGCTCCAGAAGTAAGAGATCAGGAAAAGTTCAAGGATATCGAATATTATTTATTCGATGAAGCACCATACATGGATGGTAAGCCTTATGGTCCTAACTGGGAAGAAATGCAGGAATTATTCTTCGAAGAAGCAAATATTCCAGAAGAAAGAATTCATGATATGACTATGGAAAACTGGGAAACATATGATGAAGAAATCAGCCGTGCAGGTGGTATTGATGTCATGGTTATTGGTCTTGGTTATGATGGTCATTTCTGCAGCAACTGTCCTAGATGTACACCAATGGATTCATATTCTTATGCAATGGATCGTGCTACTAAGAATAAAGCAAACCCTGATTATCCAAAGAGAGAACATCTTCCAATCACTCTTACAATGGGGCCTAAGAGCTTAATGAAGGTTAAACACTTAGTGATGATTGTAAATGGTAAGGAAAAAGCAGGCATCTTAAAACAGGTTCTTGATTCACCTATTACAGATGAATTACCATCTACTGTTTTAAAGCTTCATCCTAATATGACATTGATCTGTGATAAAGATGCAGCTTCTGAATTAAACATGGACGATTACAAAAGACTATAAGTCTTTATAGAAAGTTCTTCGGAACTTTCTTTTTTTTTGAATACCCATAATCAACAGGTGACGATTTAAGAGAAATGTGGAGCAGAA
>OLNF01003494.1_pt1 | contig 11354 bp, 11 predicted proteins | sample 1673061 | NCBI WGS metagenome assembly OLNF01 (sample SAMEA3136751, study PRJEB25190) | human gut metagenome | reverse complement strand
TTATTTTCTTTATTTCATTATTTATTCTCTAATTTGCTGTAGCTGTCCTCGGGATGTGCTTTTTCAAATTCCTTGCATTTGGCAATAAACTTTTCGGCAGTAGCACGCTCCTTTGAGTCAGGATACTCATTGATGAATCCGTAGCACTCGTCCTCTGCATCCTGATATCGCTCCAACTGCTTGCTCTCCACACTCATCTTGGCGAGTTCGTACTTGCCCTTCATAATCAGAATGGCAAATTCCTCGCGCTTGTTGCTGTAGGGATAGTCCTTCAAGGCGTTCTGTGCAGTCACGATACAAGCCTCATAGTTGTTTCCGCCACTGGTACAGTTGCCAAAATATGTACCCAGATCATAATAGAGTTTAGCATTCTTGTACTCCTTCTCTACCAAGAGGTCCTGCAAAGCAAACAGGCGGTTGGTTGCCTGTTTCTTCAGTTTCGCATCGGGATAAAGATCCAGATATTCCTGAAAAGCAGCTATGGCCGACACGGTGATGACGATAAATTTTGTCCATTTTGTGGAAAAAAGGTAGATGAGGAGCAAGAAAATACTAAAAAGTCTGTTGTAAATAACAATGAGGGCTTTAAAAACTTTGAAGATACTAATCAACATGTACCATACTACGTTAATCAGCCTAATGTTCAAAACGATGTTGATGATAGTGGAAGCTTTGGTTGGGCAGTACTAGGCTTTTTCTTTCCACTTTGTGGATTTATATTATATCTAGTTTGGATAAATACTAAGCCTAAATGTGCTAAAAATGCTGGTATAGGAGCACTTGTTAATATATGTCTTGATGTACTATTTATGCTTTTAATGATTTTTTTTATAACCATTTGTGCATAAATTTAAGGGGACACTATACATCCCCTTTTTTTATTCCTATTTTATCATGTAAGTTAAATAATATGGTAATGTTAGCACATTATCTTGAAGACTTATATTAGAATCACAAAGCTTTATTAAGTAATTAGCACTAGGATATTTAATATTATCATTTAAAACGGTTCTTGAACTTTTTGTATTGCCATTTCTAGCTTTAACCTCAATTAAGGTTACCTCTTCTTTATATCGGACAATAAAATCTATTTCTAATCCCGAATCTTTTGCAAAATAATATAATGGTATTTTATTTTTAATTAAAGCAACTGCTACAATATTTTCATAAATAACGCCTTTATATATCCCCATATTTCCAAACATAATATCCCTAAGTGCATTATCATCTAACATCGAAACAAATAAACCTGTATCAGTTAAATACAATTTAAAAATATTATCAATCTTATTTCCCTCTAAAGGTAATTCTAATCTTGTTAAATTATAACAATATTCAATTAAGCCATATTCTTTTAACCACCAAATTGCAGGATCATATTTTTTACTAGTTCCTTTTGTTTCAAGCATTGAATAAACAAATTTTTTATTTTCTTTAGAAAGTTGGTTTAGAATAGAACTATATACTTTGTTAATTTTCATAAGTAAGGTCCTGTCAATAACCTCTTCTTCATCCTCATTTAAATGCTTAGCAAAATCATCTTTATAGCCTTCTAATATATCTCTTTGTTCACTACGAACCATTTTATAGTCATTCGTTTTTAAAAACACATCAACAACAGCAGGCATTCCTCCAACACATATATATTCTTTAAAATATTTTAGCATTGCTATATGAACCGCATCATTAATTCTATTTTTAGTCTTAAAACAATCATAAAGATAGTTTAAAGTTTCCTCATTAATCCCTTTAGCCCATAAAAATTCTTCAAAATCCATAGCGGTCATATAAACAATATGTTCAAAGCCGACTGACACTCCACCATGATAATTTTTATTATAGCCTTTTATTCCTAATAATGATCCAGTTGCGATAATATCATATCTACCGTCTTCCATAAAAGGCTTTATTGAAGCTCTAGCCCCAGAGCACTCTTGAATTTCATCAAAGATAATAACAGTTTCATTAGGAATAAATTTAAACCGAGAATTTAAAATTGAAAGATTACTAACTATTTGAGAAACATTTAAATCAGATTCAAAAGTTTTTTTCATATTTAAATCAACTTTAAAATTAATATAGACAACATTATTATAATTTTCATTTGCGAACTTTTTTACAATAAAAGTTTTCCCTGTTTGACGCAATCATTTCAAAATAATGCTTTCTTTTTTATCATCAAAGACTTCTTCCACTCAATTAATTCAGTTTCAATTTTTCTTTTAAACATGAACATCACCTCAGCTATACTAACCATAGTATAGACTTTTTTAAGAGACTTTTCAATTAAATATTAGTTTTTTTTGATGGAATTTTTTTAAAAAAATCGTTTTTTTCAACCGAGTTTCAAACTTAAAAATCGACTTTTCCAAGGGAGTTTTATATTTAAATTGAGTAAAATGAATATTTTTTCACTCATCCTACATACGAATAATTTTTGTGTTAAGCACTACATTTACATTTAACACAAATTATTAACTTGTAGCTTTCTTTTTATCTATTCTATTTTATAAATTAGAGTACACTTTTATAAAATCACACAAATTTAGTTATGGAAATGGTGAGATTATTCTATTATATAAACATAATAAAATAGATAGGTAAAATTAATAAATTATTTTTCATTTCACAAATGTTTTTATTACCAAAAAAATATCCAACAGGTAATTTATAATTACCATCTGATGATACAAGCTTTGGTATTGCTCTATAATTATTTTGATCATTACCAAACTTTATTTCAATTGGTAAAATATTTAAGTTTTCATAATTATTAATCAAAAAGTCAACTTCTCCAACCTTTTTACTATCAAAATAAAATAAATCATGACCATGAGCAACTAATTCCATTGCACATACAGTTTCATATACTGATCCAAGGTTAATACCTTTATCATTATTTAATATAGCATTTATATTATTTTTATATAGCAAATTAGTTAATAATCCAACATTATTATAGTTTTCACTTGCAAGCTTTTTTTACGATAAAACTTTTACCTATTTGTCTTGCACCGTAATTATAACATTTTGATTCAAGGGATTTTCGTAATATTCATTTAGAATTTTTTCTATCTTTCTATTAAACATAAAATCAACTCATTTCTATTTTTCTAATATAATTTCAACACCAAAACATAACTTTTCCAATATTTTTTAGCGCTAAAAATATTATTTTTCCAATATTTAAATAAATATTATTCTTCTAACTATAATTTTATCAATAACACAATGTTACAAATCATAGTTAATTTTTCATTTATATTTTATTTACTAATAAATATTATTTTTAATCAAAATAAAAACCGCCATATGATATTAATTATCCTAGCGGCTTATTTTTTATTTATCAAATATAACACTAAATTTAATTGAATGATCATCATCACTTGTAGCTTTTATTCTGCCACCATGAAGTTCAGTAATTGTTTTAGCAATCGAAAGTCCAAGTCCATAGCCTTGCTTATGCTTAGACATATCATCCTTACGATAATAACGTTCAAAAAGATAATTATGATCACCCGGTTCAATTTTATCAACGTTGTTTTGAACATCAAGGCAAATATACTTACTATGAGCATATAAATTAAGCTTTATAATTGAATCATCGCTTGCATACTTTATCGCATTATCAAGTAAAGTAGAAATAAGTTCACCTATCATAGAAACCTCACCTGTAATCATTAGATTAGGTTCAATTTCCGTTTTAATTTGTTTTCCATTTGAAGATGCTAAAACATTAAAGGATTCACTTACTTCCTGGGCTACATCACTTATTGACATAGATACTTTTGTTAATTTATAATTATCCTCATCAAGTTTAGAAATAAACATTATTTTTTTAAGAAGATCATCCATTCTTATTGTTTCTTTATCAATCATTCTTGTCCATTCAGATGGACCATTTTCCATTTCAATAACCTCATTAGTAGCCTTAATAATGGCAATTGGTGTTTTAATTTCATGATTAATATTTGTTACAAATTCTTTCTTTGCTTGATAAGAGTCAAGAATTGGTTTTGTTACAATCTTAGAAAAAATTATCACAAGACTAGATATTAAAATTAAACCACCCAAGCTAACTAATATACTAATAAGCATAAATGTATTAAAGCTTTGGCGTTCCATTGATGATTCCATGAAAACATAAATTATTTTATTAGTTTGAACTATTTTTTTATAATAATACGAATTATAAAAACCTTTATCCTTCCTAACTGTTTGATAAGCTAGTAATGCGTCTTCTTCACTTATTGTAGCTACATGTCTTAAATCAACTGAAGCATTGTCATTTTCAATAATTACCTTAAAATATCTTGCAGAAAAAGGTGCTTCACCATGATTTTGCGGACGACCATTATCTTCTAGCACCATGTCAATTTTATGGGATAGATTTCCTATCATACTTACATAATTAACGCTATTCATTACAATTACAACAGCCATAAAAACAACAAACAAAATAGTGACTGTAATTAAAATAAATTTCCTTTGAAGTTTTTTAATCATGACTTTCCTCCAAAGTATAACCGGCATTTCTTACTGATTTAATTGTAATATTAGTTCCCAAACTCTTAAGTTTTTTTCTAAGATATGATATATATACCCATAATGTTGTAATATCACCATCATCATATCCGTATACATGCATAAGAAGCTTATCCTGAGAAATTATACTTTCAGGATGAATAATTAGCGCCTCCATTATTTGATATTCCTTCGCACACAATGTTTCTTCTTTTCCTTTACAAGAAAGCCTAAAGGTCAAGGGATTTAAAGATAGACCTTTATAGTTATAGCTAGTAGTTTCTTTATCTTGACCTCTTCTAATTAAGGCTCTTAAACGTGCTAAAAGCTCAGCACTAGCAAAAGGCTTAGTAAGATAATCATCAGCTCCATTATCAAGTCCCTCAAGCTTATCATCTAGCTGACTTTTAGCTGTAAGCATAATTACCGGTGTTTTAATATTTTGTCTTCTTATTTCTTTAAGAAGACTAAAGCCATCAAGCTTAGGCATCATTACATCAAGGATAATAGCATCATAACTACTAGAGGTAATAAAATCTAGGGCTTCTTCGCCATCATAGGCACAATCGACAGTATAATTATTCTTTTTGAGTAATACCGAAAGAACATGCGAAAGCATTTTTTCATCATCACATAATAATAAACGCACACTACCACCTCAAAATAATTTTACCACATTAATCCATTTGCGTATCTAAGTTTTTTGTTAGAAGTAAATTCATATTGCCATTTCTAATTCTAATTTCATCAAGAAGACTCTTAAGACTATTATCTTTAGGAATAAATGAATAACTTAATACAAATGTTGTACCCATATCAGCTGATTTAACCTTGAATAGTTTATAACTTTTAGCATATTCTTTAAAGACATCATCAAAAACATTTTCAAAATTCATATCCTCAGGTACACTTATTTTAATAATATATTCATCATTTTTCTTTCTTTTAGAAAGATAAAAATTAATTCCTAAAACAACTAAAATAACAACACCAAAATAGATTAATCCTAAATAGAAATAACCAAGACCCATTAAAAAAGCATAGGCTACCATAAAGAAAATATAGGTTAATTCTAGACTCTCCATATTTTTAGAACGATAACGAATAACCAAAATACCAGCAAGAAGGGCAGTTAATGCTCTTTCATATTGACTTCCATCACTAGTTGTATTATTAAGAATTAGTGTTCCTCCTGAGATTAATACAACTAATACTAAAGGAAGAATCACAAGGGTTGAAGCGTAATTTTCACTACATCCGTCTTTCTTCTTAAAATACCAATATATTCTTGAAAAAACTAAAGCCGTTATTAAAACTGTTCCTATAATTAAAAATAAAATTGGCCAATTATTTGTATCTAAAATACTTTTAAGCATATTTACCTCCTGTTAAATACAATTTATATTCCTCACCATATTTTGAAAAGCTAGAGCTTCTGATTTTAAGATTATCTAAAATCCTTGCAAGCCACAAAGGATAATTATTTTTCACCTTAATTTCTAAGATATATTCATCCTTTTTGATGACATCTATAGTACTTTCATCCGTTTTAAAACTTAAATTTGAACGTCTTGAATGAATATTATTATCCAAGGTTAAACGAAGGGTTGGATCTTCAAGATCAAAAAATCCTAATCTATCATAAGATAAATATACCTTAGGCATAAGCTCATATCTTTTCATTAAATATTTAATTTCTTTTATTGCCATTCTTGATTCATAATCAGTTATATGATCAAGATTATCACCCCTAAAAAAAGAATCTAATTCTTCCTTATTCACAACAACTCTTCTTTTACCAACAACACCACAAGCTTTTTTCTTAAGCTCAATAAAGTAAGAATCAGCCTCATAATATTTTCTTACTCTAAGCTTTTCTTTATAAATAGGCTTATTTATTGAATTAGAGATTAAAGTATTATTAATCGTATCATAGTAAATATTTTGAATTTTATATGTTTTATTATTTTCACAATAGGGGTCTAGCTTCATATGACCCCTAATGCCTTTAAGTAATTCTTCATATTGACTTTGATTAATTAAATACTTCTTCTCAATTCTTTTAAAAGATAATATTTTCATTATGCTACTCCATAAATATTACCACTAAAACTAGAAGTACTATTAATACTTACTGAGCTAGATTTACCATAGCCAGCATAAATAATATAATTAATATTATTTTTAGATACATAAAGTTCTAGTGTTAGTTTAGAATCAACCGTTAATGTAAGATACCTTCCGTATGTATTAGATTGTCTCATAACACTACCTGAAACGCCAGAAGCAAGCGTTGGCTTTTGATCCATTCCCGAACATCCAGCAAGAAGTAAATTTCCACCTGTCATTTTAAATGTATTATCAAAATCTAGGACACCATTACCGCCATCAGCTGGTCCAATAGCAATAACATTACCACCTGTCATTACAATATAGCCATTACTATCAAGACCATCACCTGATGCATTAACATAAACTGTTCCTGACTTAAAATATATATAAGCATCTTCAATTTTATTAGTAGCGTTAATACCATCATCAGATGCATTAGCCTCAACAACCCCACCATCAAAAGTTATAATATTACCCTCTATTGCCTCATAGGATTCTTTAATTACAATATAACCACCAGTTATATCAAGCTTATAATCTGCATGAATACCATCATCATCACTGACAATCTCTAAATCACCACCAGATATGCTAATATTACCAAGACCAGTACTTCCATTTTCAAGAGTTACATCAGCATTAGCATGAATGCCATCATCATGCGAGGAAATAACAATATCTCCACTGTCAATTGTAATAGTATTATCAGCCTTAATTCCTTTTGAAGAATAATCTGACTTATTACTATTACCATCATTCATTCCCCCATGACCTCCTATACCAGGACGAGTAGTAGTTTGATAAGTTTCATAGCTTGTAAGTAAATTACCATTTCTTAAAGATATGTAGATACAATCATACCTTGTATTCAAATTCATATTATCAGTTTGATATGTAGTACCTGATACGGTAGCTGTTATTTTATAACTTGTAATATCTGAAGGAAGTGCGAAGCTTAAATAGCTTCTACCAAAGCCAGAAGAAATACTTGTACCTTTAATCGTTTTTGTGCTTCCATCGCTTAAGGTAGCCGTTATTGTAGCATTTGTAATATTATTATCAAGTCTAAGATAAAAGTTTAATGTTTGGGGATTTGAAATCTCACTTGAATATTCAGAATAAGAATCAGTATTAATTGTTAGATTAGGTGAATTAGTAATAACAACATCATAACTTGCGTCTATACCATCAAAGGCAGCGTATAGTTTAACCGTACCGCCATTAATTGTAACCGTACCTCTTTGATTTCCCTTTGAAGAAATATCACTATTTGTTGTTTTAATCGCATCTCCTGAAGAAGAAATAGCCAATACATTAGCTTCTTCAATTGTAACAGAATCATTGCCTTTAATAGCGTTATTAGGTGCTGTTACATTTAAAGTAAGATTTTTAATCTTTAAATCATCCTTAGTATGAATACCATTATTTAGACTTGAAGTAATATTTAAAGTTCCTTTCCCCTTAAGGTCTAAATCACAATCAGCATAAATAGCACTATTAAATGAACCTTCTGTAGTTCTTAAATCACTAACTGTATTTTCTGTAGCCTTTTTAGCTGTAATTTTTAAATCACCTAAATTATAGCCAACAATAGGAGCGTAGGTATCTGATTGTATACTAACCCCATTAAGGATTAGTTCAACCTCTGCATCTTCTCCTGATATAACAACTCTACCATTGTAATCACCAGATAAAGTATAAGTACCACTAGCTAGAATATATAAAGCATCAGAATCAATTGCGACATAACCATTATTATTAGTTATTGTTTTATTTGCTAAATCAATTAAAATATCCTCTTCTCTTTTATATTCACTATTTTCTGTTAAAGTAGGAAGCTCAAAATCAACAGTCGTTGTCTCATTATCAGTATCTGCACTTGTATCAGTAGTTGAACTAGATGATCCTGAAGTTATACTATCAGTTATATTTGATATATCATTCGAAGTAGAAGTACTTTTTCCACATGAAGCTAGGGCCAAAACACCTAGTGTCATTAAAATAACATTCATTTTTTTCATTTTAAAACCTTCTTTCTGCCTATATTATAGAAAAGAAAGCTTAAATGAACCTTAAATTTTTAAGGCAAATTAAAAAGGACAAACTTTTATGCTTATCCTTAAACTATATTATATATTTAAAATTTAAAAAGTTCGTCAGCAGTAATAACGTTATTAAATACATTTGAATATTCATTTGAATCTAATCCATACGTTGTAATTAATGTATTTTGAACAACCTTCTTTTTACTTATCTTTTCAATTAGCAAGTTAGTCCTTTCCATTATCTTTAAATAATAATCCTTATTAACTTTATATTTTGTTGAATAAAATTTTAGTTCACACATGTTTATAACATTATCATTTCTAGATATTAATAAATCAATCTGATAACCATCATCTTTGTTATAAAAAGCGGAAGATTGTGTAATAACAGAAGATATTCCTAACGCAAATTTAATTTGCTCAATATGATTAAAACAAACATTTTCAAATGCATATCCTCTCCAAGAAGATAAGGATTGACTTGTAACATTTTGTGACCAATATTTTTCATTTAATTTTGTTCTATCATTTAAAAAAGTTAAATAAAATAAGCAAAATGGATCAACTAATTTATAATGCTTTTCAGTTTTTTTGAAACCAAACGGAATATATTCAATTACAAAATCACTTACAATAAGTGAATTTAAATATTTAGAGAAAGTTCCACCATCTTTCATTTTCAATTTTTCCAATATTTCATTTTTAGTAAATCCTATACTATTTTTATATAATAGTTTTACGATATCCTTTATTTTATCAGGTGATGTAAAAACAGACGCAAAAAGGCGATCAAATTCCAAAGAAAATAAAGCATTTTTCTTAAAAAATAATTCATCAATATTTTGAGCCAAAGAATAAGAAGGATTAATATAGTTTAAATAATATGGAATTCCACCAAATATCATATAACATTGAATAATATCATATCTTGAAAATTTAACATTGTTACTACATAAAAATTCCTCACATTCATGTAAGGTAAAAGGAGCAAGCTTTATTTCATAAGTTACTCTGCCATATAAACCACCATGATTATTAATTAAATTATTTTGAAACCAAGATGTCGCACTACCACAAATAATAAGCATTAAATTATCTTTTGCACAACCAAAATTATTCCAAAATCCTTCAAAGGCTTTAATAAATTCTGATTTTTTAGTATCTAGCCATGGTAATTCATCAATAAAAACAACCATTCTTTTTTCATTATCGTGTTGTAAAATTAATTTTTGTAACAAAAAGAATGCTTCATACCAATTTTGTGGCTTTTTTTCATCGTTTAATCCATAAAATAAAAGAGATGTATAAAATTGCATTAATTGCCTATTTAGTTGTAAATTTTCTGTATCATCTTCTGGTGATAAACCTGTATGTTTAAATACAAAATCATTTTTAAAAAAATGATTTATTAAGTAAGTTTTTCCAACTCTTCTTCTGCCAAATACAGCAACAAGTTCGGCCTTGTTTGAATTATATAATCTATTTAATTCATCAATTTCTTTTTTTCTTCCAATCATAGTCCATATATTCCTTTCATTTAAATTATATCATTTTTATTTTAAGCGGTCAATTACACTTTTTATGTAATTTTCGCTTGCTATCTCCTTATTTTTTCGAGATATCCAGCGGATTTTAATATATTTGTATAAAATTCCGCTGATTATAAATATAATAAATAAAAGTAATTTTCTTTTTCTTTTAACTAAAACTTTATCTACTTACCATTTAACATCATCAAATTCAAGTTTGTAAAATTTAAAAATTGCCACTCCTCTTCCTTTACATTAGGGTTAATCCTAATAGCTTTTGTTCATAACATTTAGTAGTTTATCAATAAGATTAATATTGAAATCATAAAATAATTAAAATACTTATATAATAGATAATATTATTCAATTTTACCATTTTTATTTATAGTTATCGTACTAATATCAGAAGTGATATTTTTTAGGCATTTTAAGCACAAAATAATAATATGCAACATCTAATATTTGGCCATAAGATTTCGTTTCAATATTCAATGTAATTTCATTACCTTGAATAGAATATGATACTATTTTACTTATATTACTAGAACTTGATTCAAAATCTATAAATATAATCAAAGAATTATTAGTAAAATAATTATCATCAAATTTTTCAAATTCTAAAGCATTAGAAACTTCAAGAAATTCATCTAATTCAATTCTTGAATTTATTAACGCTGGTTTCTTATCAACAACATCCTTATCAGGATAAAATCTAATGTATTCAGAATCAATTTCGGTATTACTTGAACAACCACCAAAAAAAATACTTAAAAATATACCTAATGTAATAAATAATCGTTTAATTTTCATAGTTATCCCCCTCAACATTAAAATATATAATTACATCAATCACATATATTCTATAAAGACTCTAATTAAATATATTTTATCATAATACGCTTCTACATTTTAAATTTGCTATGTAAAATTATTACATTATAGCTAATTTTATTTTTTTGATGATATTAGATATAAAAACCGAAACTTATTATAATTTAAATTTATTATAAAATTGTCATATAATCAAAGGACAACATTATTTGTTATCCTTTGATATTATTAATATTAAATTTTAATCATTATTTGGAACATCAATATTTGAAGGCACAACATCATAGCCATAAAATTCACGATTAAAATA
>OLNF01003493.1_pt1 | contig 11355 bp, 7 predicted proteins | sample 1673061 | NCBI WGS metagenome assembly OLNF01 (sample SAMEA3136751, study PRJEB25190) | human gut metagenome | reverse complement strand
ACATATTCTGTACTTGCTGCGAATAGGTCATAATCATACTCTCCTTTTGACAAATTGATGCCATTGGCAGGGGGTGTCCTGCCGTTTGCATTGACCGGCTGCGCCGCTCTCTTCCGCGCCACGCCGGTACTACCACGCATGATTTTATTATAGAGAACCTTGGCGGAATTTGCAAGACGTTTTGCGGATTTTTTCACAAGCATTTTTAACGGTTATTTGCCGCTAACTAGCACTTTCACCGCTTTCGCTGCCCAGTTCGTCACATTTCTATCATATTTGTCAAAAGGAATATCTTGCGCTGTCCGGTTCAGTTTTTTCTGGGCAGTTGTTGGGCCCTGACAGGCCGGAGCGCCCAGATGCACACAAAGCCCGCCGCCGCGCCTGCCATGGCCAGCCAGTGCCGCCCGGTGGCAAGACCCCAGAGGTTCGCCGCAAAGGGGAAGGCAAGGCTGCCCACGCTCTGCCCCAGCGCCAGAAAGCCGTAGTTCACCCCGGCATGGGGCAGGCCGAACAGGTCGGTGGAGAGGGAAGGCAGCACCGCCGCCAGCGCCGAATAACAGAAGGTAAGCCCTGCGTATACGGCCACAACGAGCCAGCCCTGCGCGAACAGGAAGGCCGCTGAAAGCCCCAGCGACACACCGAACAGGATCAGGTCAGTGGGGCGGCGGCCGATCCGGTCGCTGAGCAGGGGCATCAGCAAGCGGCCCGCCGCGCTGCCCACGCTGCCCAGCACCACACTCCACAGGGCAGCGCCCTCGTCCAGGCCCCGCTCCATGCCCAGCTTTAAGATGATGGGGCTGAACAGCAGCACCGCCGGGGTGGAACAGCAGACCGCCCCGGCGCAGAGCCAGTATTGCTTTGTTCTGAGCATCTGCAGCGGGGCAAGGTCGAGGGCCGGGGTGCCCTTTTCCCTGCCCTGCTCCTCGGGCTTCTGCTTTGCCGGGGGCGGGTCGGTGAGCAGGGCACTGCCCATAAGGCAGACCGGCAGCGTGAGTGCCCCCAGCGCCCAGAACGCCCCCCGGATCCCCTGCACCGGGCCAAATCCCTTCAGCGCCGTGCGGACGAATCCGGTCAGGAACGCACCGCTCAGGCCCACCGCGCCGCCAATGACCCCCGTGGCAAGGCCCTTGCGCCCGGCGTACCATTTCTGGGCGCAGGACTGGATGGACGGGTAGAGAAACGCCGTGCCCAGCCCCGCCGGAATGCTGAACACTGCCCAGAACCATACCCCCTTCTCCCCGGGCAGGAGGGCCGCCGCAAAGAACCCGCCGCAGAGCAGGCCGGTGCCCCACAGCGCCGCGCAGCGCGGGCCTTTTTTATCCTGCAAAAAACCACCGATGACGCATCCCACCCCGAACGCTGCGATCAGGATGCCGAACGCATAGCCCGCACCGTCCTCGGTCAGGCCAAACTCGTCCATCACCGGCTGCTGGAACACGCCCCACGCCGCAGGCAGGCCCGTCAGGATCTGAATGGCCGCCCCCGCCGCCAGGATGGTCCAGGGGTGTTTTGCTGCAAACTGCTGTTTCATTGCCTGCCCTCCAAATGGTTTTTCCCTTACAGTGTACCCATTTCAATTGACAAAACGGCAGATTCCTTTATAATGGATAAAGTAACAACTAAACACGGCCTCGCCCTCTCCGTCATCGCTGCGCGATGCCACCTCCCCCAAAGTGGGAGGCTTTGGCAGTCCACACAAAGTTTACGGTTTTGCCAAGGGCTCTCCCTTTGGGAGAGCTGGACGCGGAGCGGCCTGAGAGGGCGAGCACTTGATAGAGAGGAACCAACTATGAAATCACAGGCATTGAAGGGTATGCGCGACCTGCTGCCCGCTGAGCAGACCCTGCGCGACTATATCCAGGGCAAGATCCTGGAGACCTACCGTGCTTCCGGCTTTGAGCGTATCTCCACCCCCATGCTGGAGGATATGGAGAACCTGGACAAATCCGATGGCGGCGACAACCTGAACCTCATCTTCAAGGTGATGAAGCGTGGAGACAAGCTGACCAGCGCCCTGGAATCCGGCGACCCCAAGCAGCTCTCCGACATGGGCCTGCGCTATGATCTGACCCTGCCCCTGAGCCGTTTCTACGCTGCCAACAAGGACAAGCTCCCCCACCCCTTCAAGGTCATCCAGACCGACCGCGTGTTCCGCGCCGAGCGCCCCCAGAAGGGCCGCCTGCGCGAGTTTGTCCAGTGCGACATCGACATTCTGGGCGACGAGAGCCCCAACGCCGAGGTGGAGCTGATCGACGTGACCGCCCGTGCCCTGCTGGGCATCGGCTTTACCGGCTTCACCGTGAACATCAATGACCGCCGCATCCTGCGCGGAATGCTGGAGAGCATGGGCTTTGCCGCCGACACACTGGACTCTGTCTGCATCACCTTCGACAAGATGGATAAGATCGGTGCCGAGGGCGTGAAGGCCGAGCTGACCGAGAAGCAGCTGCCCGAAGCTGCCATCAACGCGCTGGCCGATTTCATTGCCGCCGGTGATGTGACACTGGAGTCCGTAGCTTCCCGCTGCGCCGACCCCGCCATTGCCGATGACTTGAAGTATGTGCTGGCCACCGCAAAGGCCATGGCCAACGGCCGCTTCGATGTGGCCTACTGCCCCAGCCTGGTGCGCGGCCAGGGCTACTACACCGGCATGGTGTTTGAGATCACCTGCCCGCAGTTCAGCGGTGCAGTGGCTGGCGGCGGCCGCTACGACAACATGATCGGCAAGTTCCTGGGCACCAAGGTGCCCGCCGTGGGCTTCTCCATCGGCTTCGAGCGCGTCTGCGGCATCCTGCTGGAGCAGGGTTATCAGATCCCCGGTGCCAAGCAGAAGATCGCCCTGCTCTACAACAGCGACGTGGACTTCCCCGCCGTGCTGGCCAAGGCCGCACAGCTGCGCGACATCTACAACGTCACCGTTCTGCCTCAGGCCAAGAAGCTGGGCAAGCAGCTGGGCCAGCTGGAGGCTTCCGGTTTCGCCGGTGCCGCCTTCATGGACAAGGATGAAGTAAAGATCTTCGCACAGCAGTAACAGACGGGCGGCGGGAAGTTTCCCAAAGCAAGTGTCCGCTGGGGTGGGACCCTGTTGCCGCAGGCAATAGGGCGGGCGATGGAATGGCCCGTTTCACTTGCGCGGGAAAGCTTCCCGCCGCCCTTTGCAACAGCATATATAACAAAGCCCTCTCAGCCGATTGGCCGGGAGGGCTTTGTTTTGTGCGGATCAATTACAGGTTGTACAGTTCCGTATACTTTTTGGTCAGATAATCCAGATAGTAGTGTGCATTGAAGGTGCCGCAGGCATTTCTGACGACCTCAGCAGGCTCCAGCAGGTGGCCGTACTGGTGCACCTTTTCCCGCAGCCAGCCGGTGACAGCGGAGAGATCCCCGTGAGCCACGCCGCCGTATACATCGAATTCCTGCTCCATATTGTGGAGCATCTGGGCACCGTAGGCATTGCCCAGGGCGTAAGACGGGAAGTAGCCGAAGGAGCCGCCCGACCAGTGGCTGTCCTGCAGGCAGCCCTCGCGGTCATTGGGAACCTCCACGCCCAGATACTCCTTGTACAGCTCTGCCCACGCGGCAGGGACTTCCTTTGCCGTCAGGGTGCCCGCAATGAGCTGCTTCTCGATCTCGTACCGCACCATAACGTGCAGGCAGTAGGTCAGCTCATCGGACTCGGTGCGGATGAGGCTGGGCTCCACCTTGTTCACGGCGCGGTAGAACTGCTCCGCAGTCACATTTCCCAGCTGTGCGGGGAAGAATTCCTGCACCTTGGGATAGATGGCCCCGATAAAGGCGCGGGAACGGCCGATGAGGTTCTCGTAGAAGCGGGACTGGCTCTCGTGCACGCCCATGGACACACCGCCAGTCAGGCAGGTGTACTGCAGGTCATCCCGGATGCCCAGCTCATACAGGGCATGGCCGCCCTCGTGGAGAACGGAGTACATCGAGGAGGCCACATTGTGCAGGTCGTAGTTGGTGGTGATGCGGACATCCTTGTTGTTGAACTCCAGCGTAAAGGGGTGTTCGGTCTCACCCAGGCCGCAGTGGCCCCGGTCAAGACCCATGACCTCCATGAGATAGTCCGCAAACGCCTTCTGCTGCTCAACCGGATATTCCAGATGCAGGAAGCTGTCATCGATCTGGGGCTTCTCGCCGATGGCCCGGATGAGGGGCACCAGCCCCTTGCGCAGGGTGTCAAAGAACACGTCCAGCTGTTGGGTGTCCACGCCCCGCTCATACTCGTTCAGCAGGGCATCGTAGGGCGCTTTTTCCGCATCGTAATAGCCCGCGAACTTCCGGTTATACTCCACCAGCTCCTGCAGGATGGGGCAGAAGGAGGCAAAGTCGTTTTCTTCCTTGGCCTTGTGCCAGACATCACTGGCGCGGTTGGTCAGCTCGCTGTATGCCATATACTCCTCGGCGGGGATGCGGGTGAGCTGCCGGCAGCTGCGGCGCAGCTCCTCCACCTCGCGGCGGTGGAGGGTGTCCAGCGTCTCCCGCCGGGCATAGAGCTCCTCCACCAGTGCAAGGGTCTCGGGGGAGGTCATCAGCTTCTGCAGTTCACCGGCCAGAATGCTCAGGGCCACACCCCGGCCCTCGGCCGTGTTCTTGGGGGCCACGGTCACAGCGTCCAGATACAGGCTGTTGGAGGCGCAGTTGTAGGCGTACAGCTTCTTCTGCAGGGTCTCCAGCGCCCGCAGCTTCTCATTTTGTTCCATTGGGTGTTTCTCCTTTTTCAGTTTTTGGTGGGAAATGCCGGGTCATTCCAGAAAAAGCGCTTCCGGGCCACCGGGTCCGGGTCCGGGATCTCAAATGTATAGCGCTCCGTTGCATTGATGACCGTGGTCTGGCCGTGGGTGCACACCCGGGGCAGGTTGGCATTATAGCTCAGGTGGACATGCCCGTGCACGAACCACTTGGGCTGGTACTCCTCCAGCAGGTCGTTGAAGCAGGCAAAGCCCTTGTGGGCCCGGTCATCGCCATCGTTCAGGCCGGCCGCCGGGGAATGGGTCAGCAGCAGGTCGATGCCGCCCGCCCGGTGGGCCTTGAACCAGAGCCGCCGCATCCGGCGGCGCATTTCCTTCTCCGTGTACTGGAAGGTCTCCTCGCAGTTATAGCGGATGCTGCCGCCCAGCCCCATGATGCGCAGCCCTTTCCAGACATACACCTGATCGTCCACGCAGATGCAGCCGCCCGGCTCGCCCTCCGTGCGGTAGCAGCCATCGTGGTTGCCGTGGACATACAAAATGGGGGCCGCTGTAAAATTTGTTATATATTCGAGGTATTTTTTTGGCAGATCCCCGCAGGAGAGGATCAGATCGACCCCGGCCAGGCGTTCCCGGGAGCAATAGTCCCACAGCGCCTTGGAGGGGGTATCGGAAATTGCAAGTATCTTCACGTCCGCAACACTCCGTTCTGTTGAGCTTTTTACAGCGTCGTCTCTTTCAGGCTGCTCAGGCCGTTGATCTCCAGCAGGCCCAGCGTTCTGACATCCAGCTGATCGTACCGGGGCAGGCTGCCCTCCACGCACTCGCCCAGCCAGTCCATCTCCATCAGTTCCTTGGGGGTGTAGGTGTCTGCAGTGGGTGCCTTGGGGATATGCCCCTGCGCAAAGATGCCCGCCGGGAAGATGGGGAACTCGTTGGCCGCAAGGTTCTTTTCCAGCAGATCGAGCAGCTGCTGCGTGCCCTTGGGCAGGGTCTCGTAGTAATCCAGCCGCTCCGCGTCACTGCGGAAGCCCCACCAGTAGTTGATGGCCTTGCCGCTGGAACCGCTGTCCCAGGTACCCTCGAAGATGGAGCGGATGATGCCGATATAGAACACTTCCCACTTCCAGACCGGCAGCGCCACCGGCTGGATGCTGCCATCCGGCATCCGGCGGCACAGGCCGTATTCCCTGGCGCTGCCGGTGGGCTCAAAGGGGCTGCAGGCGTAGAACAGCTCGATATCCGGGCAGTCGGAGAAATCCAGCGGCTTTCCCGGCTCCTGCAGGCAGGCCCAGCGCAGCAGGATATGGCTGTTGGGCCGCACGGTGCGCAGGCCCCGGGCAAAAGCATTGACGGCCGCAGGCACACCATAAACGGGGTTGGCCGCCACATAGCCCACCCGGTCGGTCAGATTCAGGATGCCCGCCAGCATTCCCAGCAGGTAGTTGGCCTCATAGGTGCGGGGGTAATAGGTGCGCACCAGCGGATGGGGCGCGTTCAGGCAGCAGTTCAGGAACCGGGTCTTGGGGTGCTGGGCCGCCACCTTGAGGCAGGCGGGCCGCATCCGGATGCTGGTGGTGAACACCACGTCCGCGTTGTCGTGGGCCACCTCTTCCATGATCTGCTCCGCGTCCACCTCGGGGGAGACATTTTCCCGGTTGGTGATGACGAGCCGGTCCGGGAATTCCTTTTTCAGGGCCTCGATCCCCTTTTCGTGGCCCCGCACCCAGGCGCTATTTTTAGCATTGTACTCGTGCAGGAACACCACCTTGAGCTGGCTGGGCCTGCTGAAGATGTTCAGCTTGTTCAGCAGCGGCTCACTGCCGGGCTTTGGCTCCAGCGAAAGCTCCACGGCGTGGGGCTCCGTCAGGATCTTGATCTCATCCCACAGCTTGGCCAGGTTTTCCCGCACCTGGCTGGGGGTGGACTGGCAGGCATCCGAATACCGGTAGACCGAGAGGTACACCAGCAGCGCGTCGCCCGGGGTCAGCTCCAGGGCAGAGCCGCCCAGCGCATAGAACTGCTGGCTGAACATGGTATACAGGGCCGAGAAGTTCAGCCGGTCGTCATCCGACCATACCTCGCTGGCGGCCTTGCAGACCAGCGTCTGCAGCTTTGCATAGCCGCCCAGCCGGGAGAACTGGACATTGTTGATCTTGCTCAGCTTATAAAAATCAAGAAACTCGTAGTAGATCTTGTTTTCCAGCGTGTCGTTCCGGGCCGGAACAAGCCGGGTAACCGTGCCCGGAATGGTGACCGCCTCGTAGTATTTGAGGACAGACACCCGCTTGTTGCCCTCCTGCACATAGAACTTGTTCAGGTATTCGTAGGCAATGATGGGGGTGTGGATGCCCTCTTCCAGATGGGCCTCGCAGAGATTCGACCACTTGATGGCAAACTCGGTGTCCTCTTCCAGCAGGGGCATAAAGTTGGCCGCAAAGGCTGTGTGCCGCCCGCTGGTCTTGGTGCCCACAATGCTCTCGGCGGGGATATCCACCAGCCCCAGCGGCTCCTGGGCAACGATGTTCACCCCGTTCAGGATATCATCCAGCACCGCAAGGTACGGCGACTGGCCGCGCGCCACACAGGCACGGTAGGCACGCTGGCCCGCGCGCAGGGCGCTTCTATAATCTTCTAGCATGGCCATAGCAGAACTCCCTTCTTCAATGGCTCCTGTTTTCCTTTCCCGGCCCGCACCGCCGTGTATGCGGCACAGGTCCAAGAACAGTATAACATGAAATTCGGATTTATGGGAGACTTTCTCCGGCAAAGGTGTTGATTTACAGAAATTTTTCAGGTACGATAAATAGGAAACCATATTTGTGAGGTACTTTTTCATGCAGACTGAACAGCTGCCCCGCCTGGAAGCGGGGGAATACCCCGGCGGCATCTGGTACTACGAGCCCCACACCTACCTGCCCTACCGCTATGTGCTGGGCCGGGTGGGCAGGCACCCGCTGGTGTGCATCGGCATCAACCCCAGCACCGCCCAGCCCGGCGCGCTGGACCCCACCTTAAAGAGTGTGGAGCGGCTGGCCAACGCCAACGGCTTTGACAGCTGGATCATGTTCAACGTATATCCCCAGCGCGCCACCGACCCCAACGACATGGACCGGGTGCCGGACCGCGCCCTCTGCGACGAGAACCTGCGCTGGCTGCGGGCCGTTCTGGCCGAGACCGAGCCCACCATGTGGGCCGCATGGGGCACCCTGATCGAAAAGCGGGACTACCTGCCCGGCCTGATGCGGGAGATGGTAGCCCTGACAAGAGAGCGGGACATCCCGTGGGTCACCTTTGGTAAGCGGAGCAAAAAGGGCCACCCCCATCACCCGCTCTACCTGCGCAAAGATTCCACACCCGAGCCGTTTGATGTTGAAAACTATCTGGACACCTGTTTTTGAGGGAGGGATACCATGACCCCGGAACGCTACCAGGCCCTGCTGCGCTGGCTGGAGGCCCGCCCCGCCCTGAAAAAGCTGGTGATCGCCCTGAACCGCTGGCTGCCTGCCGTGCCCTTTGCCTGCTACCCTTTGCTGCTGGTACTGCTGAATGTCCGGTGGTTCCGGCTGCTCTCCGCAAACCGCGCCGCCGCTCTGGATTTTATGCAGCTCATCGCCCGGGCAGTCTTTGTGCCGGCCTTCGTCTTTCTGGGCGGCACGCTCCTGCGGGCCAGGCTGAACTTTCCCCGCCCGTATGAGCAGCCCGGCTTCACGCCGCTGGTGCCCAAGGAGACCCACGGCAAGTCCTTCCCCTCCCGCCACGCCCTGAGCGCCGCCGTGCTGGCCGCTGTGTGGTGCTACTTCTACCCCATCGCCGGGGCCTGCATGGTGGTGGTGGCCCTGCTCATCTGCGCCCTGCGGGTGCTTGCCGGGGCGCACTATGTCCGGGATGTGGCCGCCGGTGCTCTGCTCGGCTTTGCCCTTGGGGCCGCCGGAATGTACCTGCTGTGACCCCAAAATGCCCCCTGCGCCGGAAAATCCAAAAAAATTTGAAATTCCGCTTGACAGAAGCCTATGCGTATGGTATTATACTTCTCGCAGCGTGTGCCGAACGCACACTGCCGCCAGATAAGTACCCCATGGGATAACAACGTGCGCCCGTAGCTCAGGTGGATAGAGCAACTGCCTTCTAAGCAGTGGGCCGGGGGTTCGAGTCCCTTCGGGCGCATCTATGTGGTGCCCATAGCGTAGTCGGTTAACGCGCCAGATTGTGGATCTGGAGACCGTGGGTTCGAGTCCCACAAGGCACCCTGCTAGGAATCAGACCGGAAGCCGAAAGGTTTCCGGTCTGATTTTTTGCTTTTCCGGCCCATTTTAACACGTATTTTCGTTGTTTTTCCGCTTTCCGCCGAAAAGTACAACTTTTTTTGAAATTGCGCTTGACAATTCCGGATTCCATGGTATAATAACTAACGTTCCGAGCCGAACGGCCCACGAACAAAACAGAATATGCGGATATGGCGGAATTGGCAGACGCGTTAGATTCAGGTTCTAATCGGGGCAACTCGGTGGAGGTTCAAGTCCTCTTATCCGCACCAAACCATGAAAATCCGAACCTTTTCTCGATAGGAGAAGGGTTCGGATCTTTTGTTTTTGGCGGCGTGCCCCGCCGCACAACAAAAGCATCCGCAGCGCATGGCCGGGCTGTTTCAGCTCAGGCGCAGTGCGCTGCGGATGCTTATTTTTTAGGCCGCGCCCCCTCCCCCAAAGGGAGAGGTCACACTGCGCCCAGGTTTTGGTTTTCGCAAAACCTTACCAAAAGGCCGCTATGAGCTCCCCCTTCGGGGGAGCTGGCATTGCGAAGCAATGACTGAGAGGGTTTGTTTTGTTACCCCACCAGCTGCTGATAGGCATTCAGGGTCTTGTAGGCCGGGTCGGAGTTGTCGGGGGCAAAGCGGCCGCCCAGCTTCTGGTCCATCAGGCCGTGCTCCACGCACCACTGCGCCGCCTTGGCGGTGTCCGGGTCTGCAACGTCCTTGAAGGCCGGGGCTTCGGCAGGCTCAGGACGGCCTGCGGTGTTCCACAGCAGCAGGGCAGTCTGGGCACGGTTCTCCGGCATGGCCACGCCCTCCGGCAGCAGGGCTTTCAGCTGCTGCTCGGAAACATAGCTGTACACGCCGTAACCCACCAGACCGGCCACGGCTGCGCCGCCCACCAGCAGGATGGCCGCGCCGCCGCCGCCACCGCCGTCGTCGCCACCGGTGGAGACACCGGCGCTCTTGGACATGGCGCGGGCAGAGACATTTTCATTGGGCATCGTAAAGGTTGCGGTCCGCTGGTACTGGCCCGTCAGGGTGTTGGAAACAGACCCATAGGGGGTGATCTCCCACCAGCCAAATTCCTCGTTCTCCGGGAACTTGGTGGTGTCTGCCGTCAGGGTCACCGTATCGCCGGGCTTCACGTTCAGCACATCAGAGGTGATGCCGTTCACCGTGGCAACACCGTCGGTCACTGTCAGCTGGTACTTGCCCGCCTCCGGGGTCGTGGTGCCGCCGGTAGAACCGCCACCAGTAGAACCACCACCAGTGGAGCCGCCGGTGCCAGTCACATCCAGTGCAAAGACTGAGCTCATAGAATCACTACAACGGTAAGTATATCTTACTTCTTTTACGCCTTCTTTCACCGTCAGGGTGTTGCCGCTCACGTCGCCGCCAACCCATTTGCTGGCCCTGCTCACGTCAAATCCAGCAGGAAGCTTGCTCAGGTCAAAAGTACGGTCAGGATTCAAGGTAACGGTGTAAGTGTTATAGTTCGTCCACAAGTCAGTATTCCATGAGCCGAGCAGCGGATTCTGTTCCAGATTCAAACTGGTGAGTTGGTTATGTGCATAACGCAGTTCTTCCAGTAGAGGGCTGCCACTGACATCCAATGTCGTCAGCTTGTTTTCGGAACATTTCAGCAGTTTTAGTCCTTCCAGATTGCTCAGGCTCAGTTGAGGCAGCTGATTGTGCTCACAATTCAGTTCTCTCAACAGCCTGTTCTCGCCAATGATCAACGATTCCAGCTTATTATTGCCGCAGCTTAATATTTCCAGCTTTTTTTTGTGAGCCACATCTACGTCCAATTTCGTCAGCCGATTTCCAGTGCAAGTAAGCACTCGAAGATTTTTGCTATTTTCGACATTCAGCTCGTCCAGATTATTGTTGGAGCAGTACAAACTTTCCAGGTTCTGATGCGACACATCCAACTTATCCAAGTTGTTGTCAGAGCAATCCAAAATAGTGATATTGGGGTTCTTACTCAAGTCAAGTTGGGTCAGCCCGTTGTTGTTACAGTACAATATATCCAATTTTGTATTCTGACTTAGATCCAAGCTCCCAATTGGTCTGTTCGTGCAATTCAATTCGCGCAGCTCACGGAAATGTTCGATGCCTTCCAAGCCGTAGACTGCATACGTACGGACATCCATGATTTTAACCGCCATCCGCTCATCTTGGCTGAGAATACCATTCTTATCTGTGTCTATCCGTATCTTTTTGCCATCGACATAATGATATCCAGTCCTGAGATACGTTCTGAACCCCTCATCCGGAAAAAAACTGGTATCATCGATTTTTATATCCCCTGTTTCCGCAAAGGCGCTGAAGGGCAGGAAGGTGAATACCATGGCCAGCGTCAAAAGGGCACTGACAAGGCGCGTTCGTTTT
>OLNF01003489.1_pt1 | contig 11371 bp, 10 predicted proteins | sample 1673061 | NCBI WGS metagenome assembly OLNF01 (sample SAMEA3136751, study PRJEB25190) | human gut metagenome | reverse complement strand
AAGAGACAATTTATACTTGTTATGTCACTGAAAATAAAAGATTGATGGGTATTGTCACTGCCAAAAGTTTAATGACAAGTGATGATAATGAAAACATCACAAATTTGATGAACACAAATATCATTTCTGTGCATACGCATACAGATCAAGAGCAAGTAGCTCACTTATTTAGAAAATATGATTTAATTGCGATGCCCGTACTGGATAGTGATGGATGTTTAGTTGGTATTGTCACATTTGATGATGCCATGGACGTAATGGTTGATGAGACTAACGAAGATATTTCGCGTATGGCTGCCATGGAGCCCAATGAAAAAACATATTTTGAAACTACGGTTTGGCAGCAGGCAAAGCACCGTATTTTATGGTTACTTGTTTTGATGTTTTCTGCAACAATCACAGGAAGTATTATTACTCGATATGAAAATGCCTTTAGTGCTGTACCATTACTTGTGTCCTTTATTCCCATGTTGATGGATACAGGTGGAAACTGTGGTTCTCAAAGTTCCACTTTGATTATTCGTGGTTTGGCTTTGGGGGAAATTCACTTTAAAGAAATTTTTAAAGTTATGTTTAAAGAATTTAGAATTTCATTGATTGTTGGATCCATTTTGGCTGCAGCCAATGGCTTGCGTATTTTCATTCAATACCAAAACTTCAATATCGCAATCGTTGTTGCTCTTTCATTAATGGTTGTCGTTATTGTTGCCAAATTAATTGGTTGTATTCTTCCACTATTTGCGAATAAATTTGGTGTAGATCCTGCCATTATGGCAAGTCCATTGATTACTACAATCGTGGATACTTGCTCTATTCTAGTTTATTTCAATATTGCGGTTCATGTTTTTAATATCGTAGTTTAGCTTTAGAGATGAGAAATCATCTCTTTTTTTCAGCACGAAAAAAAGAACCTCAATTGAGATTCTTTTATCAAAAAATATAATTATTTAAATTAGATATCCATATCTTTTTGAGCAGCAGTTACAATAGCCATCTTGTAGATTTCATCTGAAGTACATCCACGAGATAAATCATTGATTGGGGCGTTCAATCCTTGTAAGATTGGTCCAACTGCTTCATATCCACCTAAACGAGCGGCAATTTTGTATCCAATATTTCCACTTGACAAGTTAGGGAAGATAAATGTATTCGCATGTCCAGCAACTTTTGAATTAGGAGCTTTTAATTTAGCAACTTCTTCACTTACTGCACAGTCAAATTGCATTTCTCCGTCGATATCGAAATCAGCAATACGACGTAAACGATCGCTTGCTTCAGTCATCTTAGCAACACATTCACCTTTTGCACTACCCATTGTTGAATATGATAATAATGCAACTTTTGGTTCTACACCAAATTGACGAGCTGACTTAGCTGTTTGCATTGTGATTTCTACTAAATCATCTGTGTTAGGGTTGATGTTAATTGAGCAGTCACCCATGATCAATTGAGTTTCTTCTTTAATTAAAATGAAGCAAGAAGAAACTAATTTGTTTCCTGGAGCTGCTTTTACTAATTGTAATGCAGGACGTACAGTATCCGCTGTAGAATATGTAGCACCACCTAATAATCCATCAGCATATCCCATTTGAACTAACATAGTTCCAAAATAGTTTGTGCTCTTCAATGCTGTACGAACTTTTTCTTCGTCCATTTTACCACGACGTAACTCAACCATTTTACGAACCATTTCATCCATATGTTCGAAGTTATTTGGATCGATTTGTTCGATTCCTTCAACATTTAAACTATTTTTTTGTGCACAACCAGCGATTTCTTCTGGAGTTCCTAATAATACTGGGCAAACAACATCATTGTTTTTCAAATCAATAGCTGCCTTTTGTACACGTGGATCCCATCCTTCAGTGAATACAATACGTACTCCCTTTCCTTGGACCTTTTTTTCTAATTCATCAATAATCATAACTTTAACTACCTCTTTTCTATCAAAGTATAGTCCAAAAATGCTTTATTTACCACAAAAACAATGTGAACTTTTTCTCATAGTTTATTTATAAAATGTGTATACGCTAAATAGCATATTGTTCACACGTTATGTACATTACGCATAAAATGTAATTATTTTACATACAATTGAAATTTAATGTAAATTTATCTTGCATTTCTTTCTGTAAAGCTTTACACTAATGACATCACAAGAAGGGATAGGTGCAAATTATGAAAACAAGTCACTATTTAAAGAAGGCCGGTGCCGTATGTATGGCAGCTGCAATGATGACTGGTTGTGCTAGTGGATCATCTGGTACAAATGGTAAAACATTGACAGTAGGTTTAAACACTGGTTTCAATGGAATTTTCTCTCCATTGTATTATCAAACTGTATATGATGATTACGTTATTGAAATGGTTTATCAAAGTATGTTGAGCTATGATCGTGATAATCAATTACAACCAGAACTTGCGACTGAACAGCCAACTATTAGTGAGGATGGATCTACATTAACATTCAAATTGAAAAAAGGAGTGAAATTCTCTGATGGTTCTAAATTGGATGCAGACGATGTTGTATTGACATTTACAGCTATGGCTGACCCAAGCTATACTGGTCGTTTCTCAACTTATGTTGATTACTTAGAAGGTTATAAAGAATATCACGAAGGAGATGCAAAAACTCTAAGTGGTGTTGAAAAAATCGACGATTACACAGTTGCTTTCCACTTGGCAACACCAAGAATCGATGCTATCAGTCAAGTTGGTACATTCCCAATCATCTCTAATTCACAATTCAAGAAATACAAAAAAGGTGATACAAAGATGTTTGAAGACAAGGCTAGTGAACCAATTGGTACTGGACCATATGTATTGAAAAACTTCCAAAAAGATTCAGCTGCTACATTTGTCAAGAATGATAAATTTAAAGCTGAAGATGGAGAATACCAAATTGATAATGTTGTAATGAAGATTTGTGATACTTCAACAGAACTTCAAGAACTTCAAAAAGGAACTGTTGACTTATTACCACAAGCTGATAATGCCGATAAAGTAGGTACAGCTAGCTTAGATAAGAATTTAACTTACAACAACTACGCATCAAGCTCAATGCAATACTTTATTTACAACTGTGAAGCTGGAGCCACTGCAGATCCTGCTGTACGTCAAGCATTAACTTATGCGATTGATCGTCAATCATTTGTTGATAGCTACTACTCATTCTCTAAAGGAAGTAAGGATGTTAAGAAAACTGAACCTGGTTTCGTTCCAGTATTAATGGCTAACCCAATTTCATCACAATTAGGTGATATCGTTACTGGTAAAGAAAAAGATGACAACATGACTTACTATGATTATGATATCGAAAAAGCTAAACAAATCTTAGATGATGCTGGATGGACTGTAGGTAGTGATGGAAAACGTGAAAAAGATGGACAAAAATTAACTGTTCGTATGGTTTCTACAAAAGGTAAAGATCAATTAGACACAATGCTTCCAATGCTAGAAAAAGCTTGGGGCGAAGAACTTGGCGTTGATTTCAAAACAAACTTAAGTGAATTCAACACAATGATGGCAACAGTTCAAGGTGATGATACAGTTAACGATTGGGAAGTATCTTACATGGGATGGCAATTTGGTTCAGGTGATGACACTGGTATCAACTTATTATGCCAAACTGGTCAAACAGATAACACAGCTCGTTTATCAGATCCTGATTTAGATGCATTATTAGATACTGCATTACACACAACGGATCAAGCTGCAAGTACTGCTGCTTATAAAGAAGTTTACGAAAAAGTTTCTGCTTTATGTCCATATGTAGCAATCAATGGTTTAAGCTACTATGATCTATACAACAAAAAGATCAAAAACTTAGATACAGCTTCATTGTATGACTTCGTTAAAGCGTTAGACAAAGCTACAATTGAATAACAATTAAAGAGATCTGTTGACAGATCTCTTTTTAATACATATAATTCAACTACATACAGAGTAAAAATATGTGCGTTAAGTGTCTTTAACACGGGGAGTTGGTTAAGGAACGAAAAGTTATTCTTGCGGTACATATTTTGCATCCCGCTGTTGTGATCGAAAAAATTAAAGACTTTCTTTTTTTGTATCGCAATATGGAAAAAAGGAGGTCTTTTTATATATGAATCAATACTTTGTAATGTTAAAAGAAAATGCACGCTCATTAAAAAACGTGCGCGTTATCGTAGGGGTAGCTTTATTTTTTGCCCTAAATGTTATTCTTAACTTGTTTGGATCCATCCAAATCACAAACCAGCTAAAATTAGGCTTTGCATCCATTGCGACAGCTGCTAGCTGCTTACTTTATGGACCCGTTCCAAACTTAGTACTTGCACCATTATTAGATTTAGTCAATTACATGGTTAAACCTGTGGGTGCATATTATCCGATCTTTATGATTTCTACAATGGCAAGTGCATGTATTTTCTCAGCATACTTCTATAACTGCGAAAAAATCACTTGGGTTCGCGTCATCTTATGTCGAATAACTTATGATGTAGTTGTCAGTTTATTCTTAAACACATTGTTTACATCTATGTTGTGGTCAACGCCATTTCTAGTTATTGCTGGCCCTAAATTAATTAAAAACTTAATTTCATTACCATTCCAAGTCGTTATTCTATATTTAGTGATGAAGACATGTATCCAGTTAAAACCAAAGGTGAACCGTTAATCGGTCCACCTTTTTTACTGCAATTTAAACATGTCTTTTTTAGCTCCACAAACTGGACATACATAATCATCTGGTTCATTTTCAAAGTCATCCCCATCATATACATATCCACAAACACTACATACCCATTTTTCTTCTTTTCTGTACGTAGGTGCTTTTGCCGGTGCGCTTTGTTTTAAGACATTATGATAATACGCATAGGTCATTGGTTTACCAGAATCACCTTTCTTGGCATCAACAACTTTTGCCAAGAATACAAAGTGTGTTCCTGCATCCATCTGACTCTGTACTTCACACATCATGTATCCTAACGCATCATCTACAACTGGCAATTCCCTAAACAAATGATGATTCAATTTCGCCCACTTATCTTTATCTTTTCCTGTCTGAAAGCCTAAATCCGTAATCACTTGTGAATCTATTGTTTCAGGCAAGATTGATAAAGAAAAACACTTACTTTTTTCAATCAATGAACAAGTATAATTATCCTTATTCATACTCAAGGCAATAAGCGGTCCTATCGTTGAAACTTGAAATACAGTATTCACAATACAACCACATTCGCGCATGCCATCTTTTACACCCACGGCATACATACCATAAGAAAGATCATACAAAACTGTGTTGTCCATAAGAACACCTCCCTTGTTACTTTAATTATAGCAAGTTTAGTGGTTATATACCATACAACTGTTTACCTTCTTCAACACGCTTTTGTAATTTGTTCATTGTCTGCTTCAAACTTTTCATTTCTTCTACAGACACATCATAAAATAATGTTTTATTAATTTTTCCAATCTCTTCATCAATTATTTTTAAAATAGGCTGGCACTCCTGTGTCAACTTTAAATGATGTACTCGAGTATCTTTTTCATCTATACAAATACGAATTAGCCCTTTTTTCTCCAAAGAATCAACACTTCTAGAAATCAAAGTTTTTGAAACGCCTAATACAACTTTTAATTCTGTACTCGTTGTAATTGTTGAATTATTTTTTAAGATAATCAAAATAGAAATTTCATTTGGTGAAAAATTAAACTCTTGAAAACTATCTTTTATTTTTTTAGCGTAATAATCCCTCATTTGATTGGATATACGCAAAAACTCCTCAATCGTAAACATATTATCGCTCCAACTCCAATAGAACAATTGTAAGTGCTAAAATAGGGCGTGTCAAACATTGCCCCATTTTTCTAATACTTCTCCTACATAATAGAGAGAACCACATAATAAACTATCTTCTTTTGTATCTAAAAGTATTGAAATCAACTCATCCACTGTAATAATAGGATATCCTAATTTTTTAAGCGGATATAAACGTGCACTTGAAATTTCTACCAATGTAATATCTTTACTAATGGTTTGTAGAAGTTCAATCATGTGTGGCGCATCTTTCTCTTTCAATACAGAGAAATAAATCTTTCCTTTAAAATCTTTCAAAGAATGTGTCAACGCAGTAATTCCATGTACATTATGTGCTCCATCCAACAAAACCAATGGAGCTTTTCTAAGAACCATAAATCGGCCTGCCCATTGAAAACGGTCAATGACTTCTTGTATTTCATTTTCTTCAAGCCAAATACCTAATACATTTAGTGTTTCCAAGGCAAGAGATAAATTTTTAGCTTGATACAATGGTGGATTCAAATGAAAGGTCATTCCATTCCATCTCAATACATCTGTTTCTTGGCAATCGATAAAACATAGTGGCGTATTCATATAATCGGCAACAAGTTCCATTACTTTTTGACATTCTGGTTTATCTTCCGTTGTCAAAGCAGGAACATTTGTTTTAAAAATACCTGATTTCTCATATGCAATCTGTTCAAAAGTATTCCCTAAGTATTCTGTATGATCGAGTCCAACATTGGTAACCAAACATGCTTGATAATCCAATGCCGTTGTCGCATCTAAACGCCCTCCCATTCCTGCTTCAATAATGCAGTAATCCACTTGTTGCTCTATAAAATAGGCAAGTGACATCCATAGATCCATTTCAAACATAGTCATTTTATGGAATGAGAATAACTCTTCATATTGATCATAGATTCTTTCCCAATCAGCTAGTGAAATACATGTATCATTCACGCGTATTCTTTCTGTATGATGAATCAAATGTGGGGATGTAAAAACACCTACTCTATATCCTTTTTTCATCAACAAATCTCTTAACCAAATTGATGTACTACCCTTTCCATTTGTTCCTGCAACCTGAATTTTTTTTAAGGCAGTATGATTTGGCATTGCATCTGTTAACCATTGTCTAAATTCTAATAGGTCGTGATTTTTTCCACGGCAATTTTCCATTTTATTTATTTTCTCTTGTACATTCATGGTATTATTATATCACTAAAGAAAGAAGTGAATCACATGATTATGCATAATGACTGGGATCAACTGTTTGATCAAGAAATACAAAAAGATTATTTACTAAATTTACGCTATTTTTTAGCTAAGGAATATAAGACAAAAAATATTTATCCTGCAAAAGAAAATATTTTTGCAGCCTTTAAAACAACTTCTTTAAAAGATACAAAAGTTGTTATTTTAGGACAAGATCCATATCATGGTCCAGGACAAGCTCAAGGTTACTCATTTAGTGTACCAAGCAACTTTCCTTTACCTCCATCTCTACAAAATATGTATAAAGAACTAGAAAATGAGTATCAAACTCCTGTACATCGCACGGGTGACTTAACGGACTGGGCTAAACAAGGAGTACTATTAATGAATACCATTCTTACAGTTGAAGAGCATAAGCCTTTATCTCACCAAGATATGGGATGGCAAAATTTTACGAATGAAGCTTTAAGATGGATTAATGAAAAGGATGGTCCTGTTGTTTTCTTATTGTGGGGTGCTAAGGCTATCCAAGCCAAAAAATTATTGACAAATCCAAAACATTTAATTCTTACAAGTCCGCATCCAAGTCCTTTAAGTGCTTATCGAGGTTTCTTTGGAAACAATCATTTTAAGCTTGCGAATGAATATCTAGTTAAAAACAATGAAACGCCTATCCAATGGATATAGGCGTTTTTCTTAATATTTAATCTAAATTATTATAATATTCCTCAATCATATTTTCTTGATATCCAACTCTGTTTTTATTTTCGCAGATACATTTTTCAATTTGAATCAACGCCCCATCTTTTAAAGCATCCAACATATGCATTCTTTGATCTGTCGCTTGTTCTTTTGATTTAGAAATTTCGTAATGCCTTACATCATAACACCAAAGTTTTATACTAGGATATCTCTGTTTAATTTTATCGGCTATCAATAATCCTTCTGGATCCATATCTCCACTGTAATAAATATTTATATTCGAATTAACCAATATATCTAATAGAAGATAGGCTGAATAATTCAATTGCCCATTCGTACATACTAAGCCAATCTTTTTGATTTTTTCTTTCTTTAACTTTTTCAACAAAGCTTGAAATACAGATGGATTTTCAACAACATATACTCTATCACAACATACAATAGATCGAATATGTAATAAATTATCCATATTCACATTTAAAGCTTCGTACGAATCATAAAATCCTGTCCAACCTAAATGTGGTCGATTATTTTCATTCAATGCTTGAAGTCTTGCGATACTACAATAATTGCTAATGCCATCTTGGTAGAGTCCTGCACGATATAGAATTTCATTTTGTTCTAAATTTGTTTTAGGGAAATCTACTTTTAGAAAATAAACAATTCCATGCATCAATAAATAATAGGCAAAAGTGTTCTTATCAAAAGCATGTGGATTTTTTGTATGGTAGCTTGCAAAAAGCGATATATTTTCTTTCTTGTCTTGCCACATTGGTAATTGATTCAATGCTTCCATCACTACATGTACCGTATTTATACATTTTTGTTCATTTTCTTTTGAGGCCTGAACAATACGAATATAGACAGAATCATGATTTGTATATGTATGACAAATCCACTGTTGACTTTTTCCTTCTTGTTCTAAAAGATGTTTAAATATATTTTGAACTCGCATCTGTTCTTGTTCTTGTCGACTTTTATTTGTCAAAACATCCTGATTGAAGTACATTTTTAACACTTCATTAAAATCACAATTCTCATATTTAGTATTCAATATTGCCTTTTGTAGTTGGCGAAAAGTAATATGAGCACAATCCACACCATAATAATCTTTCCCCATTAAACCACTAATACATTCGCGATTTGAGTCATTTAATACTAAATCAATACTTCCTTTGCAAGTGCCATATTTTTCGTATTGCTTTTTCCATAGATTCATAAATTCAGAAAATTCATTGTCGAATAAATATTGGCAAAATTCTTCATTCATCATGCACCAACCAACCTTTTAACATGTCCATCCCATTCATATCGTATTGTAGTTACATATTTTGCATCATTTTGGCGATATAATTCATAAATTGCTAGGGCATCTACATTTGGATAATCGCCCCATAAAACTTGGGAATTCATAATATAATCAAAACCAAATTTTTTGATTAACCCAAACATGGAATCAATGTTTTTAGAATCAACACCCGCAAATGCTTCATCCAATGCAATAATCAAAGGTGCATCTTCACTCGCATAGGCAAATTTTGCCGCTACAGCCGAGAACAAAGGAACATACATAGCCATAGCTTTTTCGCCACCACTAAATACATAAAAGCGATTGTTCGTCAATTCTTTACGTTTTTCATTTCCAATTTCATACATGATTGTAAAATCAAACCACGAACGATAATCTAATAGATTTTTCATTGCCTGATGAAAACTCAAATTTGAGTTTGGATCTTCTGCATTTCTTCTAGCACACTTGATTTTTGAACGGAAATGATTGGACAATGCTTGAAAATCTGATTCTTTTAACAATTGCAAATCTTTTTCTAATATACGAACTAAAGATTCTGAACTTAGTTCATCTTCATTTTCTGCTTCTTTTGATTTCCATTGCAATCCAAGTTTTAAAGTACTACTTGTATTCATTTCTTTCATATACTTATTCATTGTTTCAATCCATCGTTTACTGCTTCGAATATGAATACGTATTTTACTTGAAATCGTATTCACTAGTACATCTTCAATTAAATGTCGGTCTTGACTACTTACCAATTCAGATTGTTTTTCAATGTCTATCTCAAGTTGTTTTAATAACATTGTGAAATCAATTTGTTTTCCTTTATATCTAGCCTTGATATCCAAGCGTGCCATTGTATCTTCTTGATTATCAAACAGTGTAATGAAATGAAGATTATAATCTTGCAAGAAGCCTCGATTCATAAAAAATACAGTTTGAAGATCATTTCCCAATGTATCTTTGTTTTTTAAATTTGGATATAAATTCACAATATATTTATGAATTGACACAGGATTCTTTTCTTCAATTGAAACATACCCCAAATCCAATTCGGATTCATAATATTTTTTATAATTTTCCGTTTTTGTACTTTGCACTTCAATTAAAGAAGCATTTTCTAGAATATTCTTTTGACATTGTTCCTGCGTATTTTGCCATCTTCCATCTTCTTGATATAGATTGGAAACGATTTTTGGGATTTCATCCAAACGATTCATAATCTGCACCATTCGTTCTTTGATTTTCTCATATCCCATCTCATTCAATTGTGATTCTTTTACTGAAATCAATTGTTGTAATTTTTGAAGCTGGATTTCCAATTGTTTCTTTTCACATCGAATAGAGTCTAAATCCATTCTCAAATCTTCCAATTGGGATTCTAACGATATAAACAAATCCATGTTCACAACATATTTTTCATGTATAGATTCCATTTGAATAAGTTCATCTTTATATTCAATAAATAAATCTTTTCTTAATCTAAAAACATCCTCTGTGTTCGAGATTCCTAATTTCTCAGAAATATTTGTTATTTCTTTATTCATATTTTGAATACATATTTGATATTGATTTTTTTGTTCAATATATTTTTTAATTTGTTCAATGGAATGCTCTTGTTTTAAAAGCATGCGATTTACATCCAGTAAACTTGAATCTAAATCTGCTTTTTTAGGATATGCTGCATATTCTTTTTCCAAAGTTTTCACTTTATCCTGTTCAATTTTCAAATTACTCTCTAATTTTTGAATGGCTGCCTTTTTTATATTTATATCTTCTCGCAGTTTTTCTAGTTGGCTTTTTCGATATGCTTCTCTAGAAGCCTTACCAATAAAAATAGATTTTCTTGTTTGACTAATTACACTACAAATATTTCCTATTTCAAAACCATTGTCAAAGAATTTTACAGAACCTTCACTTAACCCAAAAGCTTCGCGCAAAGAATTATAATCAATTTTAGAATGTAGAATATAAACTTCTAGTTCTTCTATCTTGTTATGTGTAAACAAGAAAGATTCTTTCATACCCTTGGGTAAATTTAAGATTTCTTTTTGATATATATATCAGGAATGATTAAGGCTAACATCAAGCCGCTGCTTAATAATTGTTCTTCTATAGTATTTTTTTCATCTTGATTTAAAGAATCATCAAAATCCAACAAAGTATACATAGGAATGAACGGAATTTTCTTTTCCTCTAAATATTGTCTTGCCTCTTCTTGTTCTTTGGCAATATCTGGTTGAGGATCTTTTAAATCGTTCCAATATTCATATTGTTCTTGAATCTTTTTTAACTCATTCATGAATTGTTTTATTTCAATAGACACATTTAATAAATTAGGATATAAAGCTAAAATCAACACTCATACAACGTCT
>OLNF01003488.1_pt1 | contig 11372 bp, 7 predicted proteins | sample 1673061 | NCBI WGS metagenome assembly OLNF01 (sample SAMEA3136751, study PRJEB25190) | human gut metagenome | reverse complement strand
CTGCAACACAGGCCAGGTCATGAAGGAGGTAAGCTGCTTCAACAGGCAGATACAATGGGGAACGGACATCCTTTCCCGGATTTTTTACTGCAAAGACAATAGAGAAAAGCTGGAAGAGGTGCGTCAGGCTACGGTGCAGTCTATTGTAGAGTGCATGGACAAGCTTGATGAAGAATTCCCTGTTTCACGCAGCTGTCTTTCCATGGTAATTGCAGGAAACACCACCATGATTCATTTCCTTCTTGGGATGGATGCTTTCTGTGTGTTCTACACTCCTCATGCGGTACACGCTGACAGCCCCGGCTTCCAGCTGGGAAAAGAGCTGGACATTCCAGTGAAGGGCTACGTTTACTGCTATCCCTCGAAGTCCAACTACCTAGGCGGCGATATTATCAGCGGAATGATCGATACAGAACTGTATAAAAAGGACGAGATCAGCGTATTCTTTGATATTGGGACAAACGGAGAGCTGGTAATCGGAAATAAAGAATTTCTCCTCTGCGGCGCAGGAGCAGCAGGCCCAGCACTGGAAGGTGGTGTGGTGCAGACCGGAATGCGGGCAGATATCGGAGCAGTGGACGAGGTGAAGATAAAGGATGGAGCGATTGTTGTTCACGTAATTGGCAATTCACCGGAGACAAAGCCTCTTGGAATCTGTGGCTCCGGCATCATCGACCTGATCGCCGAGCTTTTCCTGGAAGGCTGGATCGACATCCGGGGCAAGCTTGTTCCGGAAAAAAGTCCTCTCATTCAGCAGAGGGACGGCCAGCTTTCTGTAGAGTATGCCCCTGGCCTCTGTTTTTATCAGAAAGACATTGATGAATTCATCCGTACCAAATCCGCTGCCCACACGATGGTAGAAATTATGCTCCGTGAATCCGGCCTTACACTGGAAGAAGCAGACCGCTTTTACGTGGCCGGAGCCTTCGGAAAACACGTATCCAAAGAAGGTACGAATATAGGAATATCCCACTTGTGCTGTCTGTCCTCCTGCCGCCAAAGTAGACAATGCCACCCCGGCAAACGGTGCAATCATATAAATCTTTAAGATACGATTTAAGACGGTCAGAACTACAATAAAGCCACAGACCACTGTAAACAGAAAGAACAGGATACTGGTTAAAAAGGCTGTCATCGTTCCAAAGTCTGCACTGGATATATTTTCGTATACTTTCGCACCATCAAAGTCATATACCATATACAAACCGTTCTCTCCGAGAATTGCCTGTGTCAGACTCTTTCCCCAGGAGAAAAACTTTGGCATATAGCTTAGTGCCATGCTGAGAACATTGGATGTAATAATCAGCCGGATAAACATCTTAATCGTCTTATCGAATGTCAAATCCGTATGTAAATCACAACTGTCCCGACAAAAGCCATATAGAAAAAAGACACATAACAAAGATACTGCTACTACATTTAAGGTTGTGTATATCGTAGATATACTTTCCCAGACATCTTTGTATGTACCTTTTGCCGGATTCTTCGTCAGCACATCAGATGCCAACTGCATCATGTCATTCCATGCATACCCTGCACACTCAAAGAAATCTTTTCCGCTAAAGAAATCTCCCAAATCTTCAAAAAATCCTGTAACGGAATCCCATAATCCCACTGTCATCACCCCCTTTGCAGGATTCCTTTCCTTCTTTTATGAAACGCCCAACAACTTCAAAATTGCCGGAACTGCAATCATAATCAAACCACCAATCACTTTCTTGATCGCCTGACTTTGCTGCGTTGTTTCGTGAGCCGCATACGCTGTGCCAAAGTCCAACAAGCCCCATGCCAGAAAAATAACTCCAACACCACCAACACAGCCAAGCACCAAATCTTTGATAACATCAATTCCATCGGTTACATCCGACACTCCGGTATCCGTCGTGTCACTCTTTTTATCTGCTGCTTTTGCTATCAGCGGTGTAATCGTTAATACTCGAAAATACATCCCTGCTATGAGAGCAGAACACTTTTTCCACAACCCCTTACAGCGGGGTTTCATAACTTCTAATTCCTTGTGCATTTCAAATCCTCCTTGTTTTTGCGAAGCAAAAATCCGAACTCCTATGTGAGGAGAGGATTTTCCTCCTTTGTTGTCCGCCGAAATAGTAACTCCCGGCATTATCGTTTCCTGCAGCCGATTACCATAAGCCGCTTATCTTTCCCATCCATCGTCCGGCAAGTGGAAAGCGTTACAAACTTATATTTCCGAAAGAATGCCTCAGCACTACTTTCATCCATTTCCCTTTTCATCTTCTTTGCCGCTTCACTCTGAAACTTGCTGTGACTTAGGATTTTCTCTACCATCCCGTAATAATCCTTCTCGTTTCCGTAATCCGTGAAGGAATAGTAATCTGCATATTTATCCGATTCTAATACCGAAACGATATGATAATCCTGCTCCTTTTTCTCTACCGGAGTAAACGAAAACACGGGATATTCCTTAAAAAATGTTTCCTCCCGGAAATTTTGCAGATAGCCAAAGTACCGTCTCCCGTTGATGTTGTGACCGTAAATGATAAGATTGTCACTGTCTGTCTTACAGCGGACATCTAAAAACGGTGTCCCATAAAAGCTGTAATCACCATGCACATCCCGGTGAAGATAATACTGCCAGTCTCCTTCATGATGACCTTTGATGCCAGTCTGCATAACCGGATAAGAAAAGCCGGTGCCTTTGATTTCTAGACACCCGATCATATCTTTGTACTTTTTGTGGAGGTTCCGTACACCGCCTTTTTCTTTCTCCGTGGTAATCTCCTTTTCTATGTTGTCCTGCTTGATCTCCTGGTCCACGGTTCTTTTTAACCAAAGTCCCAGAGCCAAAGCAATGACTGCTAAAACAAAAAAAGAGAAGAAAAGTATTCTTCTTGAAAATACCTTTCTTCCCTTTGGGGTTGAAATATTATTTAGTTGGTTCATAATCACTCTCTTTTTTATAACTTATACTTTTCCATCTTGTCTAAGTTTTTCTTTTAGTTGATCTATAAATGGTCTCATTCTACGATATGCTCGTTTGCTCAAGTCTAACTCATAATTAATATGTTTTCTCTGTTCTGCAATAATATGGATTCCGTTGCGATAAGAATAAATTTCGATCAATTCAGACGGCAAATCTATCTCTTCTTCTTTATCGTTAACAAATTTATGAATGAGTCCTAAACTTTCTGCCGTTCTGCATTTATCATCAAATCTAATCTTAGTTTTTTCCTTTTCCTTTTTTCCATAATAAAATGGAATAATTTCTTTACCGTCATGCGATAATACCTCTTGCAATTCTTTTTGTTTATCCTTCGGAATGGATATTTTAATTGGTATTGTGTGATGTGTTAAGTTATCAAACTCAATGGTATCGAAATAATATGTATACAAAACATATTCTATTACAGCTTCATAAATTGAAGCATACGCTAATATTTGATTACGCACCTCAAACATTAAATTTGTGTCCTTTGCTTCTATCCCCTCATATAATTTGTAGGCAAATCGTATAGCTTTAAATTCCGCAATTACACGTTTTTTTAATTCTGTTTCATTAATAAATGAAAATTCATTTTCATACCATGAGTCATCCGCCAAATGTCCACTGCAATAGTTTCTTATCTGCTCTATAATTATTTTTGAAAAAGCCATATGTGTTTATTCCTCCATTCCTTAATTAAGTTTTGTATAAATGTAGGCATTTCTATTCACTCCATCCATTTCCATGAATATCAAATTCCTCCTCTTTTAACAAAACTCTTCTCCCCAATCATGTTATCCCTCTCACCTGATTTTGCATAAAGTGCTATATATCTTTTAGTTTTTTACTACATACAAAATCCAAATAATCTTTAGGAGTTATTCCTGCTTTTATAAATTCTTTGTGAACCGATTCTCTCCATTCGCTCGCTCCTTCACCTGAAAACGTGCTCCATACGCTTCGAACAACTGTAAGTGCCTTAATTGCCCAATCAACATACTCTTTTCTATTCACATAATATATATCATCAGCATATATACGAGCATCATCATCAATCCCATTCGAGTTAGTAATTAGAATAGTATATACATTAGCGCCTTTCTTTATTCTTTTCTCGTGTTCAACAATCCATACTTTATGTCTTCCAGCCTCACTAACATCAGATATCGGGACCTTTTTTACCTGATCTTTTTCCTCATAAATTTTATCTTCTGAAACGACTAAATTATTTTCATTAATTATCCAATATGGATCAGGGGCACCAGTACTATTAGGATTTTCTGAGATAAATCCCAACAATTCTCCTAATCCTTTATGACCTCTTTCAAATTCATTTCCATTGGACGAATTTAAATCCTTTAAAATACTTTCAATTTTTTTCTCTGTTTTTTGCAGTGTTGGCATTGATGTAAAAACATTTTCTATCTTTTCAATGCAGTCAACGAAAAAATCTCTATCTTTAACATCTTCACTTTTAACAAAAAACAATTTTTCCGATAAGCCAGGCAACCATCTTATCCCCATATTTTCTTTTACTGCATCTGATAAACACTGTATGCCTGACGTCTTATACTCTGCTTGTCCATCTTCAAATAAATAATACGCCATACACCCCGTCATATAATTCCAAAAACATTTATATCCATTTAACGCAGGTGCATTTAAATTTTCAACAATACTATGAGCATGTTCATATGCTGATTTATAGTCTTTTTTCCATAACGAGTATTGAAATTTCAGTTCAAGAAGTGCCGATTGCTGTAATTTTTGATTTATCTGCTCTTCTACATTGTTTTCTTCGTCCCAATATCCATTTCTTAATTCTACAATACACTCTTCTGCCTCTTGCCATGCTGCAGTTCTATTCAAAAAATCTTCAGCTTGTTCCAACACATCATTTACATTTGAATAATCCATAGAATTTTCCAAACCAAATTGAATTTCTGCTCTCAGTTCTGGTGCAAATTGCTTAATTTTTTCCTTTTTAGTTAAATCATTCTGAATTGTATCCCCTATTACACAAACAATAGAATAATCACTAGGATTTCTTGAGCATCTACCCACAGCCTGAATTATCCTCGTTCGTATTCTTTCTGCATATAGTTTTGAAGCTCCCATTCTAGTAATTAAAAACTTTTCCTGTAAATTAGTCGTTTTAGGTAAATTCCAAATAAACAGCAGTCTACTCTCATCATCAGAAAAATCTATACCATCAAAACGATTTGCTAAAATAACCGTTGCAGCAGAGCTATCTACAAATGGTTGTTTAGATTCTTCTATATCCTTTGCATCAAAGACTTTTGTGTCCTTTAAATTATCTTCATAAAATTGTTTAATAGCATCTGCCGATTGAGAATCAGGAACCAGAAAGACACTTTTTTTACACAAATTTTGAAGTGCTGCAACTATATTTTCCTGTTCTTCTTTTCCCAATGATAAATCCGGAAAAGTAAAAAACTTTCTTCCCAATCCTTTTTTGTCCCAATCATTTACTATTGGCAAACGAAAGATTTTTTCAATACCTGTGATTCTTTCTAATTCACCACTTCTTCCTAGTGTTGCAGACATCAATATTCTTTGTTTTGCATCTACAAACGGTTTAAAAGACATAGTTGGTGCTATCCAAGGACGTATAAGAATTTTTCTATTTGCAATATATATATTACACTCTTTCAAGTTTTCAGACATTCTCAAATATGCATAATAATTTGAAGAACCACCTTCTATGCCTTGTTGTAAAATTGATTGAAGCTCATCAAGTTTATTTAATATTAAAGGCATAGGCAACATATTACACCATGATGCAACTTCTGGAATATATTCATCCTCCAATAAATACTTATAATCTGTTTCGCTAATAAATGGTTTTAACAATTCAGCTATTTCAATAAAAGTCGTACTTTGACCATCAATCTGAATAGTCCAATTTGACATAATATAGTCCTCACAAGAATGCACATCATCCATTATTATAACATCTACATCCTCAAAAAAAGAATGTAATGCAAAAAACGAACTATATGTTGTAACCCCAATAGCTTCTGCCATAAGGTAACCACTCTTATCTTTTGGCAAATAATGCTTCTGTTTTCCACAGAAAGCAATTGCTTTTAATCCATATTTTAAATTTGATTGCTCAACCACTTGATGTACCAATTGATTAGTTGGACATAAAAACAATACCTTTTCTTTATTTTTACGTCTCCTATATTCCCCTATTAGTAAGCCAACCAATGTTTTACCACTTCCTGTTGGTAATTCTAAAGCTACTGTCTTTTTATCTACATTTTTAATGTACAAATCTAGCATAGCTGCCTGATAATCTAATGGTCCCATTATTTTTTTTAGCTTGTTGTCTTGATACATCTCTTGTGGTGAAGAGTATGAAAACTCCTCCTTTTTTCGTGTCTTAAATGCCATAAATACACCTTCCTTTATACCTAATTGTATCGTATTATAGAAACCCCTCTCCATCCAATTATATGACACAACTCAACTTGATAAATACTCATCTACAATATGATAAATATAATCCAGCACCTCATATATGTAGTCAATACCATCTTTCAAAATCAAATAATCAATAGAATGACCTTGGGTAAAAAACAGATTCTCATCAGCAGACATTAAATATCTCCACACTTCTGCCTTTTGATCTACTTGCTTTTTTGCTGGTTCCATTTCAGCACCCCTTTGATTTGATTCCTGCAATTCTTTTAGCATAGAACGAATTTTGTTACATTCTACCCCATTTAAATTATATTCAATGAAACGTTCTTTATATTGTTTTACTTGTTCAATAAACTGTTCAGAATTTATCATTTTGTCTATAATTTCAACTTTTATAATATCCCACAAAGTTAATAAATTATGTCCTCCCACTGGTATCTTTCCACACGCTCTCATATAAATATGCTTTAAAGAAATTTCCAGACAATGTCTATAAGAAAAGAGTATCGGGAAAATATACGTATCAAGTACTTTAACATTATTTCCACTGTTTACTGCTATTTCCACCAGATCATCCGCACTATTTTTATATCCCTCTCTTAAACCATATAATGCCTCATCCTTATCTTGCCATCCAAAATAAGCGGATTGCCCCATCAATTCAGAGTCCACAAAAATCTTCACAAAAATTCCTCCATTCACACATCAATAAAACCATTTTATACGTCCAATAAATAACTTGTTAAAATTTCTAATACTAAATCTCGTATTTTAACATACTCATCAAATCACAATTTGCAGGGAACAATTTCCATTGTCCCTGCATTGTAATTATACTAAAAATTCCCTTATATTTCCACAAAAAACTTTATTACTTCACCAAAATCCTTTTCTTCCATACCATCATCGCAACACCAACTACCATAAATAATCCTGCCGCCATCGGGATAATCGGCATCATTCCACCAGTCTGTGGTGTCTCCGGCACATCCGGAATCGGTTCATCCTTTACTGTTACCTTCTGCACATCACCGGTATCTTTAATCGTTACCTTTACAGGCTTAGCAAGACAATAGCCTGAAGGTGCTGAAGTTTCCTTGAACGTATAGGTTTCCCCAACAACCAGTTTTCCCGTGATGTCATACGCATCATCTTTGGTAACAAATTTCATCACTTCATTCCCTTTGGAATCCATAACAACAAATTTAGCACCACCAAGAGCCTGTCCAGTCTTTTTGTCGAGTTTCAAAAGCTGGATATGTGTCTGGCCATCTTTCATAACCGTCTTGTCGTCTTCCTGCTCCAGATATGTACCATCCTTTTGTTTGATGTTTACCACAGAAGTCACCGTTCCGTCCTCTGCCACTTTCTGCTTAAGCATATAGGTAATAGCTTCCGCAGTCACGTAACCATCGGCTGGCTTTGTTTCTGTCAACGTGTATTCCTTATCATGGAAAAGTCCACCCACATGAAGGTTTCCGTTTTCGTCAAAAGAATACTTCAAATTCTGATAACCATCTTCTGGTGTTACCGATACTTTCACCGAGTCCCTATTGCCAGAAGTCCAGGAAATAATCTCCTTTCCTGCCCCATCCGTAATCCTGAGATTGCAGCCTGCAAGTTCTTTGGAATCGGCTACCGATACCTTGTCAATCTCATTGGTTGTCTGCTTATTGGATTTTATACATTGTGCATAAATAACCGGAGTCTTTTCATCCTTATAAGTCAGTTTTACCGGTATCTCTGTCTGATCCAGATAATAACTGTCTGAAACAGACAATTCCTTCAGATAGTATTCTCCTGAATTAAGCGTTTTCGTTCCCTCATTTTCCTGTGAACCAGCTTCAACCGATACGGCAGAACCACTCACACTTTCTGCACTGCCACTCTCTGTATCGGCTTCATCCATAAGCGGCAGCATCATATCCGAAATAACAGAACCATCTGTCCCTGTCGTAAGCGTGGTAAGCTCTGTTCCTGCATCTACAATTTTCTCGCCGTCCACATTGAAAATATCATGTTTCGTATACAGACCAAATACAGCGCCACGGATTGGCTGCTTCGTATCCGCATCTTCTTTCAACAACTGTATCTGTGGTCGAGCCAGCTTGTTATGCAGATTCAGCTCACCTTTATCATTGGTATCAGAAGTGGAGTTGAGGACAAATTCATCCCTGCCATTTTTCCATGTAAACTCCAGATTCCATTCATTCTTTTCCGGAAACACATAACCATACAATGTTTTTACTTCTTTTACTTTGTATTTTCCCAAAGGAAGCGTAAGATGCACAACCTCTTTATCATCTACCGAATAATTACAGATTCCTTTACAATCCGATGCGAACTCTACCTTGTCTCCGGTGATGATTGTGGCAACCTTATCCCCGTCTCGAAACCATGTATCTCCCTGATTATCTTGTGTGGCAATATCACCATCTGCATAGATTTCGAACTTGGCACCTTTCAAAGTTTTATTCTCATAGACAAACTCTTTCTTATCTTTATCCCATCCCGTCAGCATCTCACCGGTTTTGAAAACAGACAGTTTTCCGTATGTTTCTTCGTTTGTATAAGTTACTGTGATCACCGCATGTGTATTGCCGTCTTCATCAACATAGGATTCATAATTGTCTGCCTTGCTGTTAATTACAACTTCAATAAACTTTTCTGTGATATGAAGTCCATTTGCAGAATCCACCTCATAAATACGATACCTTGCAGAGCGGAGTGGCTTCACCGTCATAATCTCGCCGGCTTCATCCGTTATAAAGGTATCTATGGTTTTCATCTGGTTTCCATTGCTGTAACTTTGTTTAACCAGTTCCTCGCCATCCTTTGTTACCTTGTAAATCTGATAAGCAGTTCCCGGCTTCAACACCTGCTTTTCTGTCTGTTTATCTTTTTTCAATATTTTCAGATAGGCTTTGAACAATTTGTTATTGAGGGGATAGGTATACACTTTTCCATTCTCTGTTACCGCGACTTCAAAATCATTCACATGGATGGCATCTACATCGCCGGAATCCACCTGATGTACAACATATGTTCCATAATACAGATTTCCTGTTACGGCATAACCATTACGGTCAGTCTTGATTGTCGCACGTTCATAGTCCGTACACTGAGCATAACTTCCTTTATTTTTCAAATACACCTGGAACGTAGTATTTGCCTCAGGCTCAAGCAATCCGGTATCCACATCCGAATAATACTTTTGAATAGCAACTTTTCCAAGAATCGGTGTATTAGGATATTTTTCTGTTTTCAACTCTATCGTAAATTCATTTGCTTCAGCAGAAGCATCCACCTGGATTTCTTTTACCACATCACTAAGCTCATATCCTTTCGGTGCAGCCGTTTCCTTCAGATAATATTTCACACCGCTTCTCAGATAATCGGTGGTGCATTTCTTATCTTTGATGGTATACTCTCCTGCAGTTTTTGCATTACCGGAAGCATCATATACGGTTGCTTTCGTCTGACATGCTGCATCTGCATAAAGCTGAAATTTGGCTCCGTCAAGGTCTGCCTCTCCATGGGCATTACCATCCGCAGAATACCCATCATACTTTTCAATGCGGATACTTGCTTTCTTATACTTGTTTGTCACACCTGCCTGATATGCCTTTTCGTAATCCGAATGAATTTCAACCTGCATGTCCGGCCAGCTGCCATCTGCATTACGATACCAGCTGTCATTTTTACCAAGTGTGATATCAACACCTTTCGCATAAACCGGATCAAGAACAATATTTTTATTTTCTCCTGTACCGTTCTCGGTAAGCGTGTAACCGTTGGAAATGGATTCTTTGATGGCATTTAGGTCATCGTTCATCAGCTTCTCGGCTTCTGCTTTTGTCATATTCTTTCCAAAATCAACGCCCTCATCCAGTTCATAATCATCCGTTAAAACTCTCTTCGCTGCTTTTTTCTCTTCTGCTGACATCTTCTTTAGCTCGTCATCCGGATAATAAGCATACTCTTCTGTATAAATATAGTAGGTCATTCTCCATGCAATTCTACCGGAATTTCTAGTATATCCTGTTATGGAGAATTCTGTGTCATTATTCGTGTCGGCAGTACCTAAATCTGTTCCATCACGGTCTGTCACTTCAAAGGAATACAATTCATCAATGTTTTTTGCATCCAAAGTAAACTGAATTCCGGGAAGCCCTTTTCCATCTTCATCTACTTTTTTGATCGTAATTCGCTGGCGGTAATACTCATCCTTGCTGACATACTTCGGTGAGTAATCATGCGTTGTTTCATCCGCATCTACTGTAATAAGTGTCTGATAGGATTTATTACTGCCCTGCTTTTTCCAGTAGGTTGCTTCTGCTGTCCAGCTACCACTTGGTTTAAAAATGGAATCATATAAACTGTCCACCATTTTATCGTTCCAATAACCGGTATTACTCTTTACCTGCTTTATTACATCTTTTAACTGCGTCTCCGATGTGCGGTCTTCAGAAACAGACCACATCAATGCCTGACTCATGATAAAAGCTTTTTTGCTTCGCTTCTTGTCATTCACATACCAGCGAATTATCTTGGCATAGTAACCATGTCTCTCTCCACCGGTATTCTGATCCCACTTATAGGTTTCTGTACTCTCATAGGTATTCCCTGTATGACATGTTTTTCCAAGGCTAAGACAAAAAGCCCTTTTTCCAGCCACTTTCATTTGAAACCATGTACCACTCTTGGTCTTTGAGCCATAACTGACACTACCTTTTTTTCCAAGAGAATCCACCTTTACATTTCCTGTCGCCGCCTGTACTGATATACTGTTAAATGGTATGGAACCAAATAGCATAAACAGTGCCAGCATTCCTGCTATGATTCGTTTTGTTCTGATTTTTATCTTCATTTTTCCTCTCCTGATCTTTTATTATGATTGTTTTTTCTGCTCCTCTCTGGTGGTGCTCTTCCCATTTTCATCGCCTCCTTCCTGGCAAAA
>OLNF01003486.1_pt1 | contig 11376 bp, 12 predicted proteins | sample 1673061 | NCBI WGS metagenome assembly OLNF01 (sample SAMEA3136751, study PRJEB25190) | human gut metagenome | reverse complement strand
TGACACCCTCTTCGTTGTGATAGTGCCATTATACCACTTAACTCGTGTAGACACAGCCTAGGGATTTCGAGAAATTGAGTTTTTAAGAGCGCTTCCCGAGCGGCAAGCCAGAACCACTGATGGAGAAGCAGAAATGCTAATTCATCGGTGGTTTTGTCATTGTGAAAAATACAGGGATACGTTGCGCAATTTGAGTTAAAGCGCACTCTTGCAGAGGTTTTCTTTTGAGGATCAGGATAAAAATGTGCTATGAGTAATGGCGTTCTACAGTCTTGTGTAACGCGCTGTGCATAGCAATAATAGACAAAATAGAAAGCAGTATTCGGCGGTTATTTGTTGATACTGCTTGCTTTTTGCTATATTATGTTCATCTCGTACCTGTGCTACGATTCGCGGCTAATCGATGGAAGATGATTTTTACCCCACTTGAGATTATGGTCTCAAAAGATTAAATATGGCTTTGAAAAATTTCGGGAAATAGCCACAAAACCCATGTGTCGTGATTGATAGTGCGTCAAAATTTTGCTATAATAGTGACGATAACGTAGAAGCTCGCGAAAGGAGTATAGCATTAGAGGGCTCAAGCAAAAAATGGGCAAATCAAGTCAAAGCAACGAGTCGCCGATCACTGTGAGGTGTTTATCTCCGAGCGCGAAGTAAATGCTATGCTTGATTTAGTGAAGCAAGAGACAGAACGTGTAGACTCAACATTTCTGAATCCTGCCACCAAGAGCGGTGTGCTTTTGCGCGAAGTTGCAAAACGATTAATGAAAGGACTTGAGAAGCAAATCCCGGATTTGCAGGAGCGTGTGGATTATATCTTTCAAAAACAGCTATTTGGTATTGCAATTACTGAGATAACCAGTTTGCTGGCGCAGCGAAGCCTGTATTGCAGCAAATATTCAAATAGCAATTTTTCGGTAACGAAATTTAGTACAGCTGAAGGAAATATACGTTTCCGGCACAGTAGCCATACATGGAGCGACGGAAAATGTATATTTTGTGGTGCAGCAAAGAGTGAGTATGATCGTAGCATAGAACTCGAAAACTACGCATCGAGCACCGACAATCAGCCGAGTGCCGTGCAACCCCCGATCTTTTAAGGATCGCAGGAAGCGAATCCAGCTTTCCTTGTCTTCTCGACCGCCCTCGGCGGCTCCGATTACCTCGCGATTTCCGTCGCTGTTGACGCCAATTGCGACTAGAATAGCGATGCTCTCAATCACGCCGCTCAGTTCTTTTTCAGGTAGATGCCGTCCATGTAAACGTACGGATATTCCGCCACCAGAGGCCGGTTCCGCCAGTCTTCGATCTGCCCGTAGACCTTCTTGTTCAGATTGCTGATTGTCCCCGGCGATACTTTCGTGCCCCACAGGACCTCAGTGATGTCTTCCACTCGGCGCACGGACGCGCCGGCCAGATACATCTCAATCAGCGCTTCTTCAACTGATTCCTCGTGGCGACGGTAGCCGTTCGATGATGGCTGTCTCGAACGGCAATTTCCGCAGCTTCGGAATCTTCAAGTCGACCTCACCGGCCTTTGTCATGAGCTTACGATGATAGTGTCACGCACGCGTGTCGGCACGGCTCTCTGTGCGTTCGTACTTGTGCGCCTGCGTGATTTCGTCCGCTTCAGCATCCAGCATGGCATTCAGCGTCTGCTCTACCGTTCCCAATACCATCTCCCCGAGTTGCTTTTTGACTTCTGCCGTGTCTAGGCGTATAATCTCTCCCATGGAAGTCCCTCCTGAGTGTTAGTTTGGTTCAATTCTATTCTACACGCCGGGGCTTCCTTTTCAATTGTGCGAAATTTATTATACCTTATCTACGTTAGGAACAAGTTCTAGCTGCTTTTAAGTTGTATGTAAGCAATGTGGCGATCACAATTACGCAGCCAACTATTGCAAGTGGTGTAATTGTTTCATGCAAAAAAACAAATGTCCAGATTGGGGCCATAACAGGCTCGGATATCGTGATGAAGCTCGCCTGTAGCGCGGATGTGTGTTTGATTCCTGCAGCAAAGCACAGCCACGCAGCAATACCCGTGAGAGTAGCAAACACTAAAAGAAACACCCATTCGGATGAAGTAGTGCCGCGTACTGCTTGGTTTGTAAGCATTGCGGGAACAAAAATGAGATAGCATAGATTCCCGATAAAGAGTGACTCGAGCGGATTTGCACTTTTATCCTTGCTGAGGAAAAAAACACCTGCATAGAATATTGACGATGCGAGTGCCATGGTATTTCCTTTTGTTCCGCCCCCATCCAAATTTCCCACAAATGCCAATGATACACCTACGAGTAAGCAAACGCATGTAACACATTCGGATTTGCTTGGCTTCTTTTTGTATATTAGCGCATTGAATAGAATAATGTAAAATGGAGAAGTGTTCTGAAGTACAGTAGCATTTGCGGAAGTAGTGTATTTGTTGGCAGACATAAACAACACTCCTTGCGCAAAATAGCAAATTCCAGCAAGCACTTTTGTGAAACTCAGCTTGATTTTATGGTTCAGCAGCATTAACCCGGACACGACTATAGCAATCAGGCCACGAAGCGTTGCTAAGCAAATGCCGTTCCAAGCAACACTTTTTGTGAAAATGCCTCCCAAGCTCCACAGAAATGCAGAAAAAAACAGGAAAAGCGGCGCGATTTTCTCCATCTTAAGTTTCAATATATTGCCTCCTCTTATGTATGACGCAATATAGATCTTAAAAATCGATGAGCTGTAACAGACATAAGCGTAATCAAAACCTGAGTTGCTGTTAGCTAAGTTTGTGATGGCAAGCCACACAGTGTCCATTGCAGATCTCTGTCAGTTCCGGTTCTGTGGAACGACAAATGTCTGTTGCATAAGGGCACCTTGGGTGGAAGCGGCATCCTTGGGGAATATTCATTGGGCTAGGCGTTTCACCTTGGATCATGTACTCCCGACTTTTAGAATCTGGGTCAATCTCTGGCGCTGCCTTCATCAAGATGTCTGTGTAAGGATGAAACGGGTCGTTAAACAATTCTTCGGTTTCACCAGTTTCCACGACTTTGCCAAGATACATAACAACAACGCGGTCTGAAATATAACGGATAACACGGAGATCATGCGAGATAAACAGCATTGTCAAGTTCAGCGTCTGTTTCAATTCTATCAGCAGATTGATGACTTGCGCCTGAATAGATACATCTAGGGCTGAAACGGGTTCATCAGCGATGAGTAATTCTGGTTTCATCATCAAAGCGCGAGCAATACTGATGCGCTGGCGTTGGCCGCCTGAAAACTGGCTAGGATAGCGGTCTAAGGCATTTTTACCCAAGCCAACCAAATCCAAAATCCTCAGGCATTCTTCCTCGCGTGCTTTCGGCTCGCAGAGTTTATGGACACTTAGGACCTCATAAAACATTTGACGCACCGTCATGCGAGGATTCAGAGAGGAATAAGGATCTTGAAACACCATTTGCATTTTAAAACGGACACGACGCATGGCATCTTTGTCCAAGCGTGAAACATCCTGCTTTTCGAAAAGTATACGCCCACCATCAATATCATACAGACGGCAAATTGTCTTCGCAAGCGTTGACTTTCCACAGCCAGACTCCCCAACCAAACCTACAGTTTCCCCTTTCGGCACACTCAAGGATACGCTGTCCACTGCCCGTACATACTGCACAGGTCGTCGAGCGATCATTTCGAAGATCGTCTGCTTTACGGGAAACTTTTTAACTAAGTTCTCAATGCGAAGCAGTTCCATTACAATTCATCACCTTTTTCTGTTGAGTTAAGAAACTCTCACCATCCAATTTCTCTGCAAAATAGCAACGACTGAAATGACCTGATGCAATTTCCCGCAACTCAGGCATTGCTTTTAAGCAGCATTCCTTGGCATAACTGCAACGAGGGGCGAAGGGGCAAGCAACAATTTCTTGGCTGAGATCCGGCGGCATTCCGCCTATGGGTTCCAGTTTGCGCCCCTTGCCTGCCAACGGCATAGAACGCATTAATCCCAGTGTGTAGGGATGACGAGGATTATAGAATAGATTGTGGGCATCTGCCAGTTCCATGATATGACCAGCGTACATGACGGCTATACGGTCGCACATTCGAGAGGCAACACCTAGATCGTGTGTTACCAAGATCATGCTCATGGATAGCTGCTCTCGCAAACTCAGCAGCAGTTTAATAATCTGGTCTTGAATGGTCACATCCAATGCTGTAGTCGGTTCGTCAGCAAGCAGAAGCTTTGGCTGGGCTGCGAGAGCAATGGCGATCATTGCCCGCTGACGCATACCGCCTGAAAATTGATGCGGGTAATCGTTCAGCCGACTTTCGGGAGAAGCAATTCCCACGAGGCGAAGCATTTCAATCGCTCTACGTTTTTCCTCCTTGCGCTTTAATTTTAGTGATCGAAATACTTCTGTGAGCTGTGTTCCAACTGTGGTTACAGGATTTAACGTATTCATCGGTTCCTGAAAAATCATTCCGATTTCTCGACCACGAATCTGATTCATTTCACGTTCGGACATTCGAACGATATCCCGCCCATCATAGAGGATCTGGCCGTTAACGATTTCTCCGGAGGACTGAATCAGTCGAATCAAAGAGCGGCATGTGGCACTTTTTCCGCAACCAGATTCACCCACCAGGCCGAGAATTTCTCCTCTTCGAACGTCAAAAGATACACCATCTACTGCGCGGACGATCTTTTTATTGTTCAGGAAATAGGTGCACAGGTTACGTACACTCAGCAACGATTCCTGCATACGCTTTCCTCCTTATTTGCGGCCAACATTGGTCAGGATATGAGAAATGCCTTCACCGAGTAGACTCAGCGATGTTCCGGTGACAGCTAATGCCAGCCCTGGTAATGCACACATCCACCAAGCCTGTAAAATATAGGGACGTCCTTCCGAAATAATGGCACCCCACTCTGGTGTAGGAGGCTGAACGCCTAAGCCCAAAAAGCTCAAGGACGCGCCAACCAGCATGCATACCATGATGTCAGACACAGCGTATACTACAGCGCTGTTAATCGTGTTGGGCAGGATGTGGCGGAACATGATTCGGAGGTTGGAGTATCCGAGCGATCGTGCCGCTTGCACGTATTCACTGTTTTTTTCGATCAATGTTTCGCTTCGTACCAATTTAGTATAATCGCGCCATCCCACCAACCAAATGGCAATATACAGATTTGAGATGTTTGAACCAAGAATGGTTACAATAGCAATGACCAAAATGGTAAATGGAAATGCCGTCATAATATCCTGAATTCGCATGATGATGGCATCAACCCATTTTCCATAGTATCCTGCAACCAGCCCGATAAAGCTGCCAATGATGAACGGAACAATCATAGCCACAAAGCCGATAGTCAAGTCAACTCGTGCACCATAGACAACTCGTGCAAATACATCGCGCCCATAGTTGTCGGTCCCGAACCAATGTGCACGGCTTGGTGGCTGGAGGCAGTTCATCAAGTCAAGCTCGTATGGATCATAAGAGGTGAACAAGCTCGGCCATATGGCCATTAAGAACATCACGGCAAACAATATGCCTCCAATGATGAGCGAAATCGGCTTTGAGGCTTTGAGCTTTCTAGATTTAACGCTTTGTTTCTTCATATTGAGCTCGCCACCTTACTGCAATTTGACACGCGGATCCACAAAGGAATAGCAGATGTCAGTGATTAAAGTAATGAACAAGACAACAACGGCGAATAAAAGCACAGTACCCTGCACAAGTATATAGTCACGACCATTAATGGCGTTAACCAGCATGGATCCCAGGCCCGGAAGTGCAAAAACAGTTTCAATAACAACGCTGCCTCCGAGCATGGAAGTAATTCTCATAGAAACCAATGTTAATGTGGAGACCATCACGTTTTTGAGCACATAGCGGGAACGAATGAGATCTTTTTTGAGTCCCTTGCTTCGGGCGAAATCAACATAATCACGCGCAAGAATCTTCTGAACACCACTCTGGATGTTACGTATGAGAAGACCAACAGAGCCAATTGCACCAGTGAGTGCCGGAAGTAATATCGAATGCAGATGCTCTGGCCATGTGTTTCCCCAGCCTCCCACCGGCACCCAGCCAAGTTTCAGACCAAACCAGAATAGCAACAGAATCGCAAACCAGAATTCTGGTAGTGACAGGATAATCAGAGCCACCGAAGTAATACCTTTACTTACATACCCTTTTTTCGTCATGCCAGCAATATAACCAGCAGGAATACCGATAAGCAACGTGAAAAATGTACACATGACAGTATAAGTGATGGTAACAACAGATCGTTGCCGGAATAAGTCTAGCACAGGCTGCTTTAGGCGAATAGAATTACCAAAGTCCAGATGAGCCAGATCTCGTAAGTAGAACAAATACTGTTTCCAAATTGGTTGATCCAACCCCATCTTTTTTTCCATCGCTTCAATGGCGGATTGTGATGCTTTTTCGCCTAATACCGTCAATGCAGGATTACCTGGAATAAGACGAATTCCCCAGAATATAATAATTGTGACAGCAAACAGCACGGGGATCATTTGCAAAATACGCTTGAGAATATAATTTAGTTGCTTCATTATACCACGCCACCTCCCCATTTAAACAATGGACATCGAGAATGAAACTGAGCCGCCGGTAACAGGACTGGCGGCTCAGTCAATTTAGCTAACTCAGTCTGTCAGTGTTAACTCGTTAAACATATAGGTTCCCAGAGGATTCTGGATAAAGCCCGTCACATTGCTGCGCATAGCTACGGTCTCAGGCACACAGCAGACAGGAATAATCAGCGCATCCTCGGCGAAGATCAACTGCGCTTCTTGATACTTTTCAAGACGTACTGCCTCATCATTGGTGGCACCAGCCTCACGGATCAACTGTTCTGCCAACTCCTGACGCTCGCCGTTCCAACCGAGATGCCAGCAGTCATAATTCTCTTTGATGCAGAACATTTCCAAGTTTTCGGAGGTGTCTATGATGTCACTAGTGAAGTAGTTCAGCAGTACTTCAAAAGTCAAGTTGTTGCGATGCTCACGGCGTGCAGAACTATCCAATTGCTGGATATTTAGCGTAACGCCTGCCTTCCCCCATTGGCTCTTCAAGATGGTAGCCATCATCAGATCAGACGGAGAACCAGCAGTGATAATAAGGTTTAATTCCAGATTTTCTGCTCCTGCTTCAGCAAGAAGTTCCTTGGCTTTCTCAAGGTCATAATTATAAGTAGGTAAATCAGGGTTGTAGTGCGGTGCAGCCGGCCAGACGATGGACGTGCAGCGCGTGCCTTGCCCGCCGTATACAGCCTGGATGATTGCGTCACGGTCAGTCGCATAGTTCAATGCTTGACGTACACGGGTATTATTTAACTTTTCGCTGGTATAGTTCATGGAAATATATTCCACATGGGTGGATTCAAAATCAACTACATTGATATCTGCCTGTCCTGCAATCATAGCTTTCATCTGCGCATTGATACCTGTGGCGATATCTACTTGTCCAGCCTGTAATTGCATGATGCGGGTGTTGTCGTCTGGCACCACAAGAAAATCAATTTCGTCGGCAAAGGGGTGCTCAGCATCCCAGTAGTTGGGATTCTTTTTGAAGCACATGCTTTCCTGTGGTACCCAGGATTCTAGATAAAACGGGCCGGTTCCGATGGGATTCGAGGCCAGAGTATCATCATCGGTGGAAGAATAGTAATCCTTGGGAACAACAGCGCAGAAGAAGGCTGCTAAGCTCGCCAGCAGTGATCCGGAAGGATTCTTCAAAACGATGTCGATAGTTTTCTCATCAACGGCTTTCACATCGTCAATAGAAGAGATTAGCGAATTCCATGCACCTAATTCCAAGGAACGTTCGAGGCTGTATTCCCAGTCCTCAGCGGTTACAGGAGTGCCGTCACTAAACTTTACGTCCTCTCGAAGGTGGAAAGTATATACCAGACCATCATCGCTGATGTCCCAGCTCGTAGCCAAGCACGGTTCAATTGACTTGCCATCAGCAGTGGAACGAACAAGCCCTTCAAACACCAAGTTCATCACCCAGATGTCGACATTATCACCGGCATAGATCGGATCCATTGTTGTTGTATCACCGCCACGCGCGATGGTGATAACCATCGGTGTTTCCTCGGCAGTACTTGTGGGCATCACTGCAATTACCATTAACAATGCGAGGAATAGAGTAACTAGCTTTTTCATGATGTAGAGTCCCTCCTTTATATTTCTCAATGCTCTCACATTGAATTTCGTTTGTCATTTTTTACAGACTTTGTCTATATATTCTACCAACTGACGGCTTTGACCATTCTCAATGTGTGCGTGCCATGCAAACGCCGTATTCTTTTCCCGAGAGAAAACTAAAGCTTGACCATACATTCCACCTTTTCCGATCAGTCCATTGGAAGTCATGGCATGAAATTCGTATTCATTGGCTAAAACCTTATCCACCCATTCTCGGGAGATCAACCTTCTGCCATTCCACACGCCGCCATACAGATACAATGCTCCCAACTTTACCATATCCTCAGCAGAGATATATAATCCCGTTGCGCCAATAGGATACTCTTCCGGACAACAGCTCCATGCAATTTCTCGAAATTCCATAGGCCGAAAAATTCGGTGCAGTAGCAGAGAACTCATACTTTCCTCGGCTACCTGACTAACTACTCGAGAAAGCAGATAGTAAGCGGCATCGCTGTATTGGTAATGTAATCCAGGCAAATAAACAAGGGAATGCGACAGCACGAGTTGAAGATAATCCGTGGTCGGGTAAGCATTTGTATCGTCTACATCTATATCTAAAAAACCTTCATTAAAGCCAAGCCTATGTGTTAGGGCATGCTCGATTGTTGCCAAGCGCCAACCGGGATCCGCATTCTCTGGGAGACTATCATGAAATATGTTATACAAAGAATCAGTTACGTTCAGCTTACCATCGTCCCACAGAAGACCGACAGCCGTGACCACAAAAGCCTTGGCCACCGAATAGCTGTTGTTACAGTTATTGCAGGGCTGAAAACGGTGGGTTTGAATCCTGCCATCAGAGTACATAGCAAAATCGTATAGATTCAACCCAAGTCTTGCGATGCTGCAAATGATTTCTTCGAAATTCATGCATCTTCCTCAACTCAAAAAAAGCTTTTATCAGAGACTCTCTCCATTCTGTCGGCTTTATTATAACAAATGAGGTGATATAAATAAATTGTCGAAAACATAACTAAAATTGCAAATATCGTCATGTTGCGAGTGCTTTATAAAATTTAGTACCAGGTTTTGGACTTATCATGTGGCATTCTGCTATCATCTACTGCCCATTAGCCTATACGATAATCTTCACTGGGAGTACGTCCGGTCACTTTACGATAGGAACGGTAAAAATTACTATAATCTGCAAAGCCCACCCGTGTGGATGCTTCAACTGCGGGAACGCCTTCGGCCAGCAACTGCTTGGCATATAGCACCCGGCTGTAGATAATGTACTGCATCACTGTCATTCCAGTAGCATTTCGAAAAATGCGGTTGCAGTAGTCTTTGGATAGATTAAAACGCTCGGCGATTTCTGCAAGAGATAGGTTTTGCGTAAAATTCTTATTCAGATAAGTAAGCAACGTATCAACCGTACGAGATGTTCCCACGCTAAACTGACTAGGCTTCTGCTCGTACATTATTGCAAGCAACTGAGCTGTTAGCGATTGAGCAAAAAATGGTACAAGATCTCGGATAACATTGTCTTTTGAGCGGCATACCATGCTCAGTCTCTGATAAAAAACATCTATTTTTTCAACTTCTTGTGGCGAAAAGTACATACTGCTAAACCTTTTGCCATCTGAATTATGAGGCAGTTTTCCAATAAGGCTCGACAGTGGAGATGTGTTTCCAGCATAATAGATATAGAGAATATGACGTTCGAGGGGGCTGCTTGAACAAATGAACATCCTATGAGGAGCTGTTGGATTGATCACCAATAAACTGTTCGGTTCTACTACATACCGCACTCCATCCACTTGATAGACAGCGTCGCCTCGAATGCAGTATACCAGCTCATACATGGAATGATTATGTAAATAGAATTCATCCTCTTCTGAACCATATGAAATAACGTGAGTATACTGAAAATCTTCGTTGCCATATTGGCCAATTATCTGATAATGAAATTGGCCCGAACCCTTTTTCAGAAGTTCCCAATCCCACATAGTTCCCTCCGTAATAGCAGTCCTACTCTCATCAAGCGGTAATAATATCCCGCGCCAGTCGTCTGTTCATGAGAGTATTATAACATGGATGAGAACGAAAGAAAAGAATGTTTTGCGTGGGGGAAATATATACAATTCTGCGTGGGGGAAATATATACAGGAACTTCTTAACCTCGCCAAGCAGATCGCTACTGCGCAGAAAGAGGGCGATAAGCTCGGCCTAACTGCCGATGAACTGGCATTCTATGATGCGCTCACCAAACCCCAAGCAATCAAGGATTTCTACGAAAATGAAGAGTTGATTGCTATTACCAAGGAACTGGCCGACGCCTTACGAAAAAATCGCACCATTGATTGGCAAAAGCGTGAGCCTGCCAAAGCAAGGATGCGAATGATGATCAAGAGGCTCTTAAAGAATCACCGTTATCCGCCAGAGGGTATGGATGATGCGGTTCAAACCGTGATGACGCAGTGTGAACTATGGACAGATAATGAGCCTATGGTCGAGAATAATTGACATCTAAGACCGCTTCCTTCAGCACTTCCCCTGCCGCATAATGCACGTTTAGCCAGTCATTCTTCGCTTCCGGGTGAAGGATGACTGGCATTCTATTGTGGATGAATGCGATGTTCTCAGCAGGCTCCCGCGTCAGGATGGAGAACACCGGCTTCCTGTTCTCGATACGGTATACCCCTGCCATGTACAGGATAGGTGAATCACACTCCCGGATGGCATACTTGATTCTGTCCCTTCCCCGCTTTTCCCATTCAAAATAGTTCGTAGGCGGGATCAGGGATCGTCTCTGTAGCTTGCCATCACGGAATAGTGGCTTGTCCGCAGCGTTCTCGCTTCTGGCGTTTATAAGCTGTTTCCCGTCCGGCAGCGTGTATCCCCACTTCATGGCAAAGGGCGTTATGATCAACGACTTGTTGCTGGCCAGTACGGGTACTGTGTCTGTTGGGTAGATTTCACCTGTCTTGACCTCTTTGCCGCGCCGGTTCAGCTGTTCTATAATATCCTGCAGTTCAGCAGCGCTGTCCTCTTCAGCAATGTAATACCGCCCGCACATGGAAAATCACTCCTTCTAATGCAAATCAGGACGACAGTTCCCGCAGGGGGAATACCCCTTTGCTTCCAGATCTTCTAGACAGTGTCTACATGAGATCAAGCCAAAACAGCCAGCCAAATAGCGATACAC
>OLNF01003474.1_pt1 | contig 11405 bp, 13 predicted proteins | sample 1673061 | NCBI WGS metagenome assembly OLNF01 (sample SAMEA3136751, study PRJEB25190) | human gut metagenome | reverse complement strand
GGGACACGGTGATGGCCGCCTACAAGCGCGTCACCGGCAAGGATGGTGTGGCGCTGGCTATCCACGCCGGTCTGGAGTGCGGCCTGCTGGCCGGGAAGATGCCCGGGCTGGACGCCGTGTCCTTCGGCCCTGAGCTGCTGGACATCCACTCCCCGCGGGAGCGGCTGGGCGTGGCCTCCGTGGAGCGGATGTATCAGCTGGTATGTGAAATTCTGAAAAACTGCCGCTGATGCGGCGCAAACAGTAAAAAACAGGGATGTCCCGCGAGGGACATCCCTGTTTTTATGGATAGTTCAGACATCCGCACGTCTGCGGGAGCGGAACGCTCTCCGCAGCAGCGCCCACAGCGCCAGCATGACCAGCAGGCCGGTGAAGCCGCCGGCAAAGTCCAGCCATACGTCCTGTATCTGGGGGCCGCGGCCTGTAAATATCTGGATGGTCTCGTCCGTCAGGGCCGCCGCCATCAGAAAAAACAGGCAGTTCACCACCGTTTGCAGGCGGACGCGGAAGCCCACCGCCGTCAGCAACAGCAGCAGCGCACCCAGCACGGCGTACTCCGCGAAGTGGGCCAGCTTCCGGACCAGATGGTCCGTGACGCCGCCCTGTCCCACCACCAGTTCCAGCAGGGGCCGGAGCAGCTCCCCTACGCGGCCGCTTTTGGCGGCAGACTCCACGGCGGAGTCCAGAGAGTTGCCCCAGATGAAGGCCAGAGCAGCCAGAATGGCCAGAAGCAGCAGGGCGGTGCTTATCTTTTTCCCACGCAAGGCGCACCTCCCACCGGGTTACGACGCCTGGCGCGGCTCGTAGAACAGGTCGATCACCGTCTGGCGCAGAGCGGCCTCGTCCACGTGGAATTCCATATAGCCCTCATCGCCCACTGCTGTCTCACCGGCGGGCGGGTCCAGCACCTCCAGCTGGTCCTGCGACACCGTCCGATACAGGTCGTTGAGCTGGTTGGCGGTACAGTCGGTGGTCAGGTAGGACGACAGCTCCAGCAGCAGCTGCGTCAGGAAGCCCTCGTCCTGTGCCGCGCTTTGCAGCCGGGTATACAGACCCCGCAGATAGGCGGCCTGCCGCGACATGCGGTTGATGTTGGTCTTTTCTCCGCCCATGTCGCCGCGGCTCTGCACAAAGGTCAGGGCCAGGTCGCCGTGGAGCGTGACCTCCTGCCCCATGGGCAGCTGGTCCGTGACGGCGGAGAAATCGTCCTCCACCAGCACCGTCACGCCGCCCACCGCGTCGTTGATCACGGGCACGGCATCCATGGTGAAGGCCATCACATGGTCGATGTCCACGCCGTACAGCAGGGACGACACGGCGCGGCCCGTGTTGCGGGCGCTGTCCAGTCCGCCTGAGCCGTAGGTGTGGGACAGGGCCAGTTGGCCGTTGAAGGTGCCCACCTGCTCACCGGCCAGGCCCAGGGCCGTGATCTCCGTCATGGTGTCACGGTTCAGGGGCAGGACGCGGCAGACGCCGGCGGTGCGATCCACCACCAGCAGCAGCAGGAAGTCCGCCTGCTGCTGCTGGTTATAGTTGTCTCCGGATGTCTGGGCGGCGTACTTGTCCACGCCCATCACCAGCACCGTCTCCACATCGCGGCGGGCATACCAGCCGCCGTTGTAGTAGGTCAGGGACTCGTCCTCCCCGGCGTAGGGGTCGTCCTCCGTCTGGGCGGTGGGGCGGTTCTCCCACCGGTACAGCAGCAGAAGCACCGCTGCGGCGGCAGCCAACATGGCCGCCACCGCCGCGATGGCCCGAACGGGCCGCTTTTTCGTTTGTTCTCTCACACGCGTGATCTACGCCTGCCGTCAGGCGGCCTTCCCTCTGCGCACCACATAAGCGGCGGCGCAGGCGGCCACGACGGTCATGCCGGCGATCACCCACGCAGGGGAGATCTCACCGGTCTGAGGGGACTTGGGGCCGTCCTTGTCCGCGGGCATGGAGGCGGTGTTGATGATGAACAGCACGGGGCCGGTACTGTCAAAGGTGACGGTGACCTGGTTCTTGCTGACCTTGGTGACAAGGCCGGCGGTCATGTTCAGCAGATGCCAGTTGCCCTCAGCGTCGCGGGTCATGACGAACAGCAGGTCCTCCACCGGCACGGTCAGCCGGAAGGTGACGGTGACGCGCTGGGGCAGCGGGGCCAGCTGGCCGTTCTCCACGTAGCTCAGGTCGAACAGGTCGGAGGCCACCAGATCCTCTGCCTTCACGTGGGGATAGTTCTTCAGCAGCGTGTTGACATCGCTGTTCAGCTTATCCAGTGTGGAGGCGTTCTTCACGTCCTCATAGGCCCGCTCCAGAGATTCCTTGATGGAGGGATCCGCCGAATTTCTCTTGCTGTACGGCGTCACGATCAGGTAGCTCTTGGCATCGGTGCCGTCCTCGAAGGTGGCGGAGATGATCTCCGGCGCGTCCTTGTTCTCCGAACTGGGCGTAAACGTGGCCATGGCGGGCACGGTCAGCGCGGCCGTCAGCAGCAGAGCCAGGAGCATGGTTGCAAACTTCTTCATTTTGGGTTCCCCTTTCTCACTTTCGTGATAAATCTCAGGTTATTGCAAAAAAGCATCGCTTTAGGTAAACAGTTTTCCGTCAGGACGGCGTCCATTTCGCCAGCACCAGATACCGCATCTGGCGGTTGCCCTTCTGGCAGGTGGACAGGATCACCATCCGGTCCCCCTCCTGCGGGAAGGCATCCTCATCCAGGTTGGCGCCAAGGTCACGGACCAGACGCACGCTGTTGAGGAACAGGCGGGTCATGCGCTGGTCGTCAAAGTCGTAGTTATACAGAATGTGCCGATTGTCGTAGGGCACCGCCGCGAACACCGTGGCGTGTATCTCCTGATCCGGCAGGTAGAGCACGATCTCCCGATGGGCCTCGAAGCTCTCGGGGTCGGAGTAGGTCTTTTGCAGCGTGCCGAACATGGCGCCGCTGTTCATGCGGTGGCCGTAGATCACCGTGGCGGGGTCGGTCAGATCCGCGCCGTTATAGGCGCTCTCGGTAAACAAGGTGCCGTCACTGGAGTAGTTGCCGTCGATGTCGTGGGTGAGATACCATGTATCGTCCGCATTCTGGGCCACCGGATAGCTGATGTCCGTGTCCGGTATCTCCAGCCAGGCGTAGATGTCGGGGCAGCGCTCCTGCAGGCTCGCAAAGTCGATGGGACTGACGTAGGCAGGCTCCGGCTCCGCCGTGTCCTCCACAGGGGTATCCGGTACAGGCGGCTCCTCCGGCTCAGTGCGCCAGGGCTGGCAGGTCCACAGCAGGTAGGCAGCGATGCACACCGCCAACGCTCCGCCGATCAGGGCCAGCTTCTTTTTCACGCGGCTCCCCCCCTCTCCAACAGGCGGCGGGCCTGCTCCTCCAGACGCCGCACCGTGTCATCGCCAAGGGCTCTGGCGATGACACGCACCGCTTTGTCCATACGGGGCGCGCGCCGCTCCATATTGTGGCAGTCCGTGCCCAGCACGTGTATCCGGCCCTCCGACAGCAGGCGCAGAGCCTTTCGGCGGGTGGAAAACCCGCAGAAAAAGTCGGCGTTGGATTGGATATACAGGCCGCTCCGGGCCATGCGCCGCCAGTCCGGCTCCGCCACATAGGGCAGGTAGCGCTCCATGTGGGCCAGCAGCACCGTGACATCGGGGCGGCCCGCCAGTTCCAGCAGCTCGTCCAGCATCCGCCCGTTCCAGGGCCGGAACGGCATCTCCAGCAGCAGGACGTCCGTGCCGGAAATGCACAGGCGGGGCAGGCCGTCGAAAGCGGCGATGCCCTCGAAGAACAGGACCTCCGCCCCCAGATGTACCCGGGGCAGCGACGCCGTCAGATGTGGCCGCAGCTGCTGCCACGACCGGGCGCGGCGGGCCAGAAAGCGGTCCGGCCCGTTCTCCGATGCGTAGAAGTGGGGCGTGGCCGCCACATCGGTGACACCCTGCGCCGCCAGCGCGGTCAGCATTTGAAGGCTCTCCTCCGTGCTGCGGCTGCCGTCGTCCATTCGAGGCAGGATGTGACTGTGCAGGTCGATCATGACAATTTCTTGCCGCCGGACTGCTTCGGCTCGGAGGACCTCCGGTCGCCGGCAGGCGGCGCGCCGTAGCTGTAATAGCCGCCGTAGCCTTTTTTATACTTGCCGTACCGCTTGCCATAGCCGGATTTGTCCACGCTGCCGCGGGTCATAACGAAGCCCAAAATCTTGATGTTCAGGTATTTCATGTTCCGCAGCGCCGCTTCCAGCAGCTTCTTCTCGCAGTAGCCGCGGCAGACCACCACGATCATGCCGTCCACCAGCTTGGAGATCACCAGACCGTCCGTCACGGCAGTCACCGGCGGCAGATCCAGAAGGATGAAGTCGTAGTCGGCGCCCAGCTCCCGCAGCAGCGTCTCCATCCGTGCGGAGGACAGCAGCTCAGAGGGGTTGGGCGGGATGTCGCCGGCGGCGATGGCCTTCAGGTTGTCCAGCAGGTCGCTGGTCTGCACCGCATCCTGCACGGTACACAGACCCGCCAGCAGGTTGGAAAGGCCGGGCCGCTTGGGTATGTTGAGCCGCTTTGCCAGCGTGGGCAGGCGCATATCGCCATCGATCAGCAGCACGCGGTAGCCCGCCTGGGCCACGGTATAGGCCAGATTGATGGCCAGCGTGCTCTTGCCCTCGTTGCGCAGGGCGCTGGTGACGCCCACCACACGGCACTTACCCTGATCCGGCAGGGCGAACATCAGGTTGGTGCGCAGCAGCTTATACGCCTCGGTAGCGGCAAAGCTCAGGTATTCGCCGATGATGGGCTGCTCGGTCTGGGCCGCTTCACGCTTGCCCGCGTCCCGCGCGCCCTTCTGCTTGTCCAGGCTCATCGCGCCGCCTCCTTTCCACCGCAGGCCGATGCGCTGCCATAGCTCTCATAATAGCCATAGGAGCTATGCTTCGTCTGGTTCAGGTCGGGTATCACCGCCAGAACGGGGATGTCGGGATAGTTTTGGATCAGGTAGTCCTCGTCCTGCACCCGATCGTCCAGCAGCTGGCGCAGCGCCACACAGGCGCAGCTCAGCACCAGTCCCAGCAGCATGCCCCGCGCCGTATAGCTGGTGTAGCTGGGGGAGGAGCGTGTGGACGGGACTACGGCGGTGTCCACCACGCGGGCAGAGGAGCCGTCCATGATGGCGGCGATACGCTCCGGCAGCACTTTGGTGACGGAGTTGGCCACCAGCGCCGCCTCCTGCGGGTCGGGCATGGTGACATCGATCTGCACCACCTCCGTGGAGTTCACGGCGCCGGCGGAGATCATCCCCTGCATATCCGTGTAGGTATAGTCCACGCCGGCCTCGCGAATCACCTCGTTCATCGTGGTCCGCGCGTTCAGGATGACCACGTAGGTGTTCACCAGGCTCTTGGCGGCGGACAGGTCGCCGGCGCTCAGGCTCACCTTGGTGCTGCCCACCGACAGGGAATTATTGTTGACGTACATCAGCGCACTGGCCGTGTACATGGGCGTGACGAAAAAGCGGGCGTAGGAAAAAGCTATCGCGCCGATGACGATCACGGACGCCGCGATCAGCCAGATATGCCGCCAGAGCGCCTTCAGCAGTGCTGTCAGGTCGATCTCTGTGTAGTGTTCTTCGTTGTTCATGGTCCGGAAAAACGCCCCTCTCTGCCTGTATCCCCGCCGTGTGCCGGATAAGAGGATATATATTCATGGTCCACTATACCACAGCAAGCGATGATTTGCAACGCCATGTTTGCTGAAATTTTCCACTGTGCGCCAAATGACGGCAGCGTCCTCTTTTTTTCGCCTGCCGCTTGCTATTTTGCCCGCCGGATTGTAAAATACAGGCATATATTATAATGGTATGAATGGAGGGCGGGTCATGCGGCGCATCTTCCCCCTATTGCTGATATTGCTCCTGCTGTGCGGCTGCGGCGGGAACCGGGACGCCGCGGCGCCGGAGGACGCGGACCGGCTGGTCATCTTCACCGCGCGCAGCGCCGCCGTCTACGACGACGCGGTGCGGGAGTTTGAGCGGCGCACCGGCATCTGGGTGGAGGTACACACCGCCGACGACGCCCTGCCGCTGCTGGAGCAGATCGCCGCCGGTCAGCGCTGCGACCTGCTGCTGGGCGTCACGCCGGACTGTCTTTCCGCCTGCGGTGAGCTCTTCGCGCCCTACGCGCCGGAGGCGGCCGCGGACATCCCCGGCGCCTACCGCGACAGCGAGGACCGGTGGACGCCCTTCTCCCTGCTGCCGGTGGTGCTCATCTACAACGACCAGCTGGTGCAGCGGAATGTGCCGGACAGCTGGAGCATCCTGACATCCTCGGCGTGGCGGGGGCGCATTGCCTGTCCCGATCCCACGGTATCCGCCACCGGCTGCACGGCGCTGGAGGCCATGACACAGGCGCTGGACGGCGAAGCAGAGCAGGTGCTGGCAGATTTCGTCCGCTGCGTAGGCGATGTGCTGCCCACGGCAGAGGATGTGGTCACCGCCGTGGCCGACGGACGCTGCTACGTGGGCGTCACCACTGAAGATCTGGCCATGCAGGCCGCGGCGTCAGGGCTCAGCGTCACGGTGATCTACCCCCGCGAGGGGTCGGTGGTGCAGCCGGACTGCGCCGCCATCATAGTGGACTGCGCCCACGAGGACAACGCCCGCGCCTTCATCGATTTCCTGCTCAGCGGCGAAGTGCAGGAGCGCCTGACCCGGCAGTACCGCCGGACGGTATTCACTCCCCCGGGCGACGCCTCCCTGCCCCACGCGCTGGCCTACGATCCCTACGCCGCAGGGGCCCATCAGGCGGAGACGCTGGACATCTGGAGCAGCCTGACGGCGGAGGAGACGCCATGAAGCTGAAGAATTGGATACGCCGCTCCTTCCGCAACCGCGTGTTCGCCACCATCCTGGTGGTGACGCTGGTGCCGCTGCTGCTGTGCGACGTGGTGATGATGCAGGTCATCGTGGCCCGCGCAGAGCACACCCAGGCCCGTCAGGCCAGAGCGGCGCTGGACATGTTGTCCCAGCGGTTCGATGAGGCCGCCGGTCAGTGCGGCGATACGCTGGAGGCGCTGGCCACCAGCACCATCACCCGCAGTGTCCTGCGCCGCACGGAGCCGGATTCCCGCCTGCTGTACCAGTTCCTGTACCGCAGCGCCGCAGCGGTGCGGTCCTATGCCAATCTGGAGATCTACGACGCCCAGGGCGCATGCTTATACAGCACCGACGCCTCTTTGGCCGCCGCGCCGGCGGACACGGACTGGGGCGGGCTGTACGCCGCCCGCACCAATGGCGGCACGGTGTTTCTCAGCACCGGCCACGGCCTGATGGCGGCGCGGACCGTCACCGGCTACGGCGGTGAGCTGCTGGGCTACGTCACCGCCCGCATCGAGAGCAGCGGCTTTGCCCAGCTCTTTGACGGCGTGATGGCCCCCGCCGACGACCTGCTGGTGCTGGACGGCACGTGGCGCACGGTGTACTACACCCGCACGGTGCAGGCCGACCGCACGGTGGCGGCGCTGCGCAGCCAGCTGCTGGCCGGTCAGAAGCTCACCGGCGACGAGGGCGACGACTGCGCCTTTTATACCGCCGACGGCGCGGCGGGCTTCACCCTGCTGCTTCAGCAGCCCCGCGTCTACACGGGACAGGTGCTGCGGTCGCTGTATCTGGTGGGTGCGGCGCTGGGCATCCTGTGTCTGGGGCTGTGCGCCGTGGCGGCGTGGTGGCTCAGCCGGTACCTCTCCCAGCCGGTGAACGCGCTGGACGACGCCATGCGGCAGGCGGAGCGGGGCGACTACAATGTGCAGCTGTATCTGGACAGCCCCGACGAGCTGGGGCGTCTGGCCGCCAGCTTCAACCGCATGACCGAGGAGTACCGCCAGAATCTGGAGCAGTCCGTCCAGCGGCAGCGGGAGTTGACGGAGACGCAGCTGCGGATGCTGCAGGCCCAGCTGAACCCCCACTTCCTCTACAACACGCTGGACTGCATGAAATGGCTGGGTGTGGCCAACCACGTCCCTCAGATCGCGGACATGTCCACGGATCTGGCGGCGCTGCTGCGGGCCGGTATCTCCGGCAGCGAGCTGATCCCCCTGGAGGATGAGCTGGAGCTGGTGCGGCAGTATCTGAACATTCAGGAGATCCGGTTCGAGGATCGGTTCGTGTGTGAGATCGATGTGGACGAGCGGTACCAGCACTGTATCGTGCCCAAGATGGTGCTGCAGCCCCTGGTGGAGAACGCCATCATCCACGGCGTGGCCGATCTGGAGGAGGGCTACATCAAGCTGTGGGCCGAGGAGGACGGCGGCGACCTGCTGCTGCGGGTATCCGACAATGGGCGGGGCATCGCGCCGGAGGTGCTGGACCGGCTGGCCCGCCACGAGGATATCCCCGGCGGCCATCTGGGACTGAACAATGTGGACCGCATCATCCGCCTGTACTACGGCGAGGGGTACGGCCTCACCGCCGAGTCCGGCGATACCGGCAGCCGCGTGACGCTGCGCCTGCCCATGATGAAAGGAGACAGCCATGCTAAAGGTACTGATCGTTGACGACGAGACCGTAGTGCGCCGCGGCATTGTGCTGGGCGTGGACTGGGCCTCCATGGACTGCGTGGTAGTGGGCGAGGCGGCCAACGGCGAGGAGGGTCTGGCCGCGGCGGAGCGGTACAACCCCAACCTCATCATCACCGACGTGAGGATGCCCCGCATGGATGGCATCGAGATGATGCGCCGCCTGCGGGAGAAGGAGTCCACCGCCCACTTCATCATCCTCACTGCCTACGACGAGTTCGACTATGCCCGGGCCGCCCTGCGCTACGGCGCGGCGGATTACCTGCTCAAGCCCTTCCGCGATCAGGATCTGATGTCCGCCATCGCACGTGTGCGGGAGAAGGAGGGCGCCGCCCAGCCGGCGGAGGACACCCTGCTGCTGCCCAAGGGTGACAAGAGCAAGTACGTGCTCCAGACCCTGAACTATATCGCCGAGCACTACGCCGACACGGATATCAACATCGCCTCCATCGCCCGCCACATCGGCATCAGCGAGGGGCATCTGAGCCATGTGTTCAAGAAGGAGACCAACTACACAGCCCTGGGCTATCTCACCCAGTACCGCATCCATACGGCCCGCAAGCTGCTGCGGGACTGCCGGTACAAGGTGTACGAGGTGGCGGAGATGGTGGGCTACCGCGACGTGGCCTATTTCGGCAGCACGTTCAAAAAGCTCACCGGCATGTCGCCATCGGAGTATCAGGACCGATGCCGTTAGCAAATTGCACAAAAACGAGCAATTTGTTTTGACATGTGCCGCTTCTTTGCACAGAATCGTCTCAATAATCGCAGAGATGACCCGTTTTGCCGGTGAATTCCGCGCTGGTATAATAATGGTGTGATGGTGCAGGCTGTGCGCTGTCCGATCTTTCTTAAAAAGGAGAAATCAGGAATGAAAAAGTTTGCTGCTCTCTTGCTGGCGCTGGTCATGGCTCTGAGCCTGGTGGCCTGCGGCGACAAGGCCCCCGCCGATAACGGCGGTGAGGGTACCCCCGATGCCAAGGATTATTCCGGTTATACCATCCGCATCTACTCCAACTCCAACTCCACGGAGCGCACCACCTGGCTGGTGAACGCTGCCAAGGACGCCGGCTTCACCGTGTCCATTGACGACAACAGCGTCATCTCCGGTGATACCGCCGCCATCCAGGCTGCCAACGAGAACAAGGACGGCGACATCCTGTTCGGTCTGAACGAGACCCGCTGGAGCCAGGTGGTCAACGGCACCTACGAGAACCTGTCCCTGGTGGACTGGACTCCTACCTGGGCCGATCAGGTGGGTCAGTATGCCTATCCCGGCGCTGCCTACGGTCTGGTCATCCAGAACGTGCTGATGCTGTACCGTACCGATGAGCTGGGCACCAACGGCGAGGCCCTGCACTTCCAGCACTGGTCCGACATCGTGAACTGCGGCTATAAGTGGTATCGTCAGAACAAGGTCGGCGGCACCACCAACGCCAACATCAACTCCGCGATGCTCTACGCCTTCGTCGATCCCTCCTCCCCCGCCGGCGGCATCTCCACCGAGGGCTGGGAGACGCTGTGGAAGTACTGCGCCGAGGGCAAGTACTCCTCCGACGACACCTATAAGTACGGCTTCGATCCTCTGAACAAGGGCGACGTCGCTGTTTCCACCTTCTACTCCTCTTCTCTCTACGGCAAGATCGACGCCGCAGCCGAGAGCTCCGAGCATCCCCTCAAGGGCGCTATGACTCCCGAGAACTGGGACCTCGTTGAGATCGACGACGGCACCTATTACATCGCCGAATCTTCAATTTTGCAGTCTAATGCATTGCATATCCTAGCCAGGACTGACAAATCAACCCTAATAATCTTTCCATTACAATATTGGTTAAGCTGCGTCCTTTTCAGTTCAGCTCTATGGAGTAATTTGTTTTTGCTTATTCCTTTTTCTTCTATCAGTTCTGCCAACCGCACTGCAACATGTCCATAATCCTGCGTATCCATTCTGTCAATCCTCCATACAGCATATTTCATACAAATTAGTATTGACAGAATTATGATAATATTATTACACTTAAAAAGTAAGATCTATAAACACCCCTGTAGATATCTACACGGGAGATACATACAGGAGAATTTATATAATGAAAACAAGAAATGAATTAGAAGCAGAAGCAATTGATATATTATCCGCTCAGGCTCCGCATGAGTTGGAGATTTACAACAGATGGAACGAATGCATCGATTTTTACATCGCAGGCTATAACTCTGCAATTAATACTGATAATAAAAATTCTTCTGAAAAATAATATTATTTTTAGAAAACATAACATTTTAAATATAGTTTTTCGAAAGGCCCCATATGACCATAACTTCAGAATTAGACCTGGACAAATATTTCAAAGCAAAATCGCAGGCATTCCATTTTTTTTATACTTGTTTCTCTTCAATAGATGATGCAGAAAAAATAAAACAATAAAATGCGAGTTTCTTGCCAACGCATTGTCTTCGCAAGATCTTTCAAAATTAAAACATAATGCATTGAGTGCCAGAATGGTCAAGCAGCTGTATTCGCTTTATCCAACAGATCTCATCCAGCAATCCAGTATTATATCAATTGGTAATTATAACTTTGTTCTACGAAAAGATGACCTTGATAGACTAACAGATGATCAGTATGCTATATTATCACTGATATCAGAGACAACTGAATTGCATAACCCTGTTTATGTTGAGGTAGACGAAGAAGGGAAACTTATCGTTGATTAGCCAAACCCAAATATATGAAAAACTGGAGGGAAAATGAGAAAAAAAAGCGATTTGCTCACAGATGCAGAATTAGAGATTATGAACATCTTATGGCATAAAGATGAACCAATTTCAGCCAATGAACTCTTAGCCATTCCCCCTTTCACGTC
>OLNF01003473.1_pt1 | contig 11408 bp, 9 predicted proteins | sample 1673061 | NCBI WGS metagenome assembly OLNF01 (sample SAMEA3136751, study PRJEB25190) | human gut metagenome | reverse complement strand
CTCAAAGTTAGACTGAATATACACAGCCCGACAAAATCAAATCGTATTTCAGAGGGACAGAGAAAACTTCTGCTTTTTAAGTTGAGCACGTTCAGCTTAAGATTCGAAGGTTTTCAATATCCCCATGAAAAATATATTTTTTAACAGAGTAGAACGCAGAGCGTTAGTGTTTTTAAAACACTTGAAGTGCCGTCGGAACAGGGAGTTGTCCGCGGACGAAGTCGCAGAGAGCGACGCGGTTTTGCGTTCGCATCCCGCTGTTGTGCAATCTCGGAGATACACTGCGGCGCTTGGTGCGCGGGACTTGTTCCGTGTTATCTTTCGCCGTTTTTTGCGCCTCCTTTTTGTGGCAAAACGGGAAAGGAGGCTTTTATGAAAACAAACATCAAAACAACTCTCTTCTCACCCAAGACGCTCGCGGTCATGGGACTTTGCATCGCAATGACGGTCGTTCTCGACAAATTCGTCATGATACCCGTGGGGTCTGCGATACGGATAGGTCTCGGTGCGTTGCCCGTCATATTCGCGTCAATTTATATTTCGCCTGTCGCGGGCGCGATAACCGCTCTTATTGCCGATCTTTTGGGTTGCGTTCTTGCGGGATATACGATAAATCCCGTGGTCACGCTCGGATTTGTGCTGACCGCGTTCCTTTCGGGCATTTTTTACAATTACGTTTTTGTAAAACTGCCGCTGACGCTGCGTCTGTTTCTTTCGATAATTCCCGCCGCGGCTGTCGGGTCGGCACTCGTGACATCATTCGGACTGTGGCTGTGGTACGCAAAGGGCACGCCGTTTTATCTTTATGTGATTGGCAGACTTCCGTCCTTTGCGATAAATTACACGGCGATAACCGTTATAATTCGGCTGGTGGTTCTGAACAGCGGCGCAAGAGCGTTTTTCGGACGGCTCAGAGGTGAAACAAAATGAACGAGAAAAACGAAAAATATCTTGAACAACTGCGTCTGGTAGGTTCACGCTTCGGCACGGATTGCGAAAAAGAACTGCTTTCTCTGCTCGGCAATCCGCAGGACAAACTGAGGTTTATCCATGTTGCGGGCACGAACGGCAAAGGCTCTTTTTGCTCGATGATGAGTTCCGTGCTTCAAAAGCAGGGGTATAAAGTCGGGCTTTACACATCGCCTTACATTGTCGTTTTCAACGACCGCATACGGGTTAACGGACTTCCGATAGCGGAGGACGACATAAACGACCTTTTTTTGAGGGTAAGACAAAAGGCAGACACGATGAAAACGCCGCCGTCGTCTTTCGATTTCATCACCGCCGCGGCATTTTTGTGGTTTTACGAGACAAAGTGCGACATAGTTGTGCTTGAAGTCGGGCTGGGCGGCAGATACGATTCGACCAACGTGATAAAAAACAGCCTGCTTTCCGTCATAACGGGCATAGCGTTCGATCACACCGAAATCCTCGGCGACACGATAGAAAAAATCGCATGGGAAAAGGCGGGTATAATCAAAGAAAACTGTCCCGCGCTTTACGGCGGCAACGACGAAAAAGCTCTTGCCGTCATAGAAAAAGAGTGCGAAGAAAAACATTCGGAACTGACGGTTAAAAACCCCGATTTGCTCAAAATACTTTCGACAACGCTTGACGGAACGGAATTTGAATTTGACGGCAAAGAATATTTTATTCGCCTGCTCGGGCTTTATCAGCCTGCCAACGCGGCAACGGTGCTGGCAGCGATTGACGTTTTGAGAAAGCACGGTTTTGAAATTTCCGAAACGGCGGTCAAAGACGGACTCTCCTCCGCCGTTTGGCAGGCGCGGTTTGAAAAGATAGCGGACGAACCCGTTGTGCTTTATGACGGCGGACACAATCCGCAGGGCGTCCGCGCGGCGGTCGAAAGCGTCCGCGCATATTTCGGGGATAAAAAGATAAATCTGCTTGTCGGCATTCTTGCGGACAAGGCGCACGGCGAAATGGCGGAAGAACTTGCAAAGATCGCCGACCGTGTGATATGTATCGCGCCGCCGTCTCCGCGCGCGCTCCCCGCGGAAGCGCTTGCGGAAGAGTTTTGCGAAGCGGGGGCAAACGCGCGCGCCGCAAACAGTATAAAAGAGGGTGTTAAGATCGCCCTTTCATATAAAAAACCTGTTCTTGTAATAGGTTCTCTTTATTCGTACAACGACGTCTCGGAAAGCGTCCGAAACACTTTGAAAGGATGAAAACCATGAAAAAAGCCGTCGCTCTCATTCTGCTTTTATCGCTTGCACTGTCCGTTTGCGGATGTAAGGTTTCCGTCCGTCCCGACAAATACGCTTTTGTCAGCGGCGATGTTTACGCAAGCATCATTCCGTCTTCCGTCAAGCTCGAACGTAGCGAAGAAATCCCGAAGACCATGGACAAAAAATTCCGCTTCGACATAGGCAGAAACGACCTCGGAAGCGCACAGTTCATTTTCAGGGACAAAGTTTCCGAGATAGGAAAAATAAGCGTTGAGGTCGGTTCCTTTTCAAATGAAAAAGGAGAGACTCTCCCCGACGGCTGTTTTTCCGCTTACAGAGAATACTTCCACCCCATTCCGACGATTTCGGAGAATACATATTACCCCGACGGGCTTATTCCGACGGACAAAGTTGCGGACGAGTTTAAGACCGAAGTCGGGCATAACTGCGCGCTTTGGTTCGACGCGGAAGTGCCTCTCGGAACGGAAGCGGGGCTTTACACGGGCGTTGTGACGGTCTCTTTCGGAGGGACAAAATTTGATATTCCCGTTGAAATAAATGTTCTTGACGTTGATATTCCTCTAAAAGCTTCTCTTGACACTTACGGCGCAGTGTTCGTCAGAGTAAGAGAAGAGTTTCCCGGTCTTCCCGAAGAGGAATGGCACGAACTTGAAACGGATCTGCGTGAAAAGCTGCTCAGAAGCAGATTTACGCCGTCCACGCTTGCAAAAGGACATTGGGACTTTGAAACGGACGAAGAATACGCTAATTATATTGTTGATTCGCTCAAAGCCGATGACAGGATCACCTGTCTGAACATCGATCTGTGGCAGCTGGAACGATTAAAAGTCATCTGTGACATACTGCGCGAGAACGGGGTTCTCGACAGATGCTACATTTACACGCGCGACGAGCCGAATTCGAGCATGGTGCCCGATATCTGCGCATATCTTGATTACCTTAACGAATTTATTCCCGACCTGAAAGACCTTTGCCCCACGAACTCGGTGCAGATGGGGCTTCTCGGGCATCTGAAATTCTGGTGTCTGAGCGATGTTCCCGCGCATAATGCCGACCTCAGACGGAGAATAAAGGAAACGGGCGCAACGATGTGGCGTTACGAAAACGAGTCGGGGCAGATAGCCGACAATTCGCTGGCATACACAATGGCGCACTTCTCCGAAACAAAAGAATTTGACTTTGACGGTATGCTTATATGGTCGATATACCATTCGGGCTCTTTTGATTCATATAAAGAAGAAAATCTGACATTGTGCAGGGATATGTGGAACGATGTTTACTGCTTCCTCCCCGGAGAAATATGGGATCCCCGAGGCGGCGGAGCGACATTCTTCTACCCCGGGCAAAAAGGCAAAGGCATAACAAACGACAACATTATCTGCGAAAGCATACGCCTGCGCTATCTGCGCGAGGGCGGCGAATACTATGAACTGTTGACAACAAGAGAACAGCAGTTGAAGACTGCGGCGGAAAAAGCGGGCATCTATTCGGACGCACTCATCAACGAATTAATGGGGTTGTATTACTCCAACGCAAAAAACGCGCTCGACACGCAGATAGACGGAGTTTATTCCGACAGCCAAAAAGCATATAAACAAATACTTACAAAGACTTATGAAGACATTCTGACGTTTGACGAAAACGCGCCTCTCATATCCGTCGTTACGGACTCGAACGACACGCTTTTCTACATCCGTTATGTTACTGTCTACGCTCCGAAAGGCGCTTCCGTTTCCGTAAACGGCGAAGAAACGGCAGAAACGGCGGTAAATGAAAACATATCAAAATATACGCTCACAGTCAACTGCCGTGAAGCAAGACAAGACCTGAATATAAAAATAAACGAAGAGACCGTCATAAAAACCGTTTATGCGAAAAGCGTTGACAACTCGGCGGTTCACAGCATTTTTGCCGAAGGCGGAATTTCGGAAGATGATTACAATGCCGTTGCAAAGACGTCGGGGAATGCCGTTATCGGCTTTGAAAACGGAAATATCCAACTCGACCTGCGCGACGCAAACAACGTTGCAAAGTTCAGATTAAAAGACCTCGGACACCTCAATGCGTCCGAATTGGCGGGCAGCACGCATATCGCCGTAACAATGACAAACAATACCGCGTCTTTCATAACGTCCATGTCGGTCGCGGTCGATGCGGGGCTTGCAAGGGTAGAGATCCCATTCCGCATGGCGCTCGACCCCGGAAAAACAATGACCGTTTATATCCCGCTTGCCGCTTTTTACGAAAAGGGTACAAAAATCACGAAAGTGACACGCATAACGATAGCGAACAGCGGAAGTCATGCGGAAAATTTCCTTGTCGGAATCTCCGATATAGCGTTTGTAAAAGTAGATTAAAATCACATAGGAGACAGCAAAAATGAAAAAAACTCTTTTGAAAAAATATGCAAAACTCATAGCGCGCGTCGGCGCAAACGTTCAAAAAGGACAAAAAGTCATCGTTTACTCCGAAGCGGAACTTTACGAATTTACTCCGCTTGTTGTTGACGAATGCTACAAGGCGGGAGCAAGCTGCGTTTCCGTTGAATGGCGTTGCCAGCCGATAACGAAACTCTCCTACAAAAACAGAACGCTCAAATCTCTTTCCGAAGTTCCCGAATGGCAAAAGGCAAAAATGCAGTTGATGACGGAAGAACTGCCCTGCCGCATTCACCTTATAGGCGAAGATCCCGACGGGATCAAGGGTGTTAATGTGGATAAACTGCAAAAGGCGAATATCGCGGTTTCAAAAGTTATGAAACCGTACCGCGACAAGATTGAAAACAGACATCAATGGACGATAGCGGCGGTTCCCACCGTGGCTTGGGCAAAAAAGGTATTTCCGAACGACAGAAAGAGTGTTGCGGTCGAAAAGCTTTGGGCGCAGATATTGGCTTCCGTCCGCGTAACGGAGGACAACGACCCCGCAGCCGCATGGGAAGCGCACAACAAGACGTTTGCCGAAAAGAGTAGGTTCCTTAACGACTGCAAGTTTGATACGATAGAGTATAAATCCTCGAACGGAACGGATTTCAGGGTAGGTCTTATGCCGCAGGGCGTTTGGCACGGCGGCTGCGACAAAACGCTTTCGGGAACGGTATTCAACCCGAATCTCCCGACAGAGGAGATATTCACAAGCCCGATGAAAGGCAAAGCGGAGGGCAGAGTTGTAAGCACAAAGCCGCTTTCCTATCAGGGACACATCATCAACAACTTTCATATCGACTTCAAGGACGGCAAAGCCGTTGCGTGGAAAGCGGAAGAGGGAGAAGAACTTCTCGGAAAGATGCTGACGACCGACGAGGGCGCGTCATATATAGGAGAACTTGCGCTTATCCCGTGCAACAGTCCGATAAACAACAGCGGCGTGCTGTTTTACGAAACGCTCTTTGACGAAAACGCAAGCTGCCATATCGCGATGGGCATGGGCTTTGCGGACTGCGTTGAAAACTTTGAAAACCTGACGCTCGACCAATGCCGCGAACTCGGACTGAACGACAGCGTTATTCACGTTGATTTCATGGTCGGCGCACCCGATATGCGCATAACAGGCTACAAGAACGGCAAAGCGACACCAATATTTATCAACGGCGAATGGGCGTAAAGATATCGGGAATGTTAAAAACACCCGAACCGCAAAAAGGCGGAAACCGTGATGTTCCGCAAACAACCCTTTTTCGCCTTTTTCAATATAAATTCGGTTCCGGCATCTATCATTGTTACGTGCTCCGCCGGTGCGGACATCTCAAAGATGATGTTTTCGAACCACTTCATGATAATTCAAGTTGCCCTTATTCACATAAAAGCCGCGTCATTGTCCGTCTTTGAGGAACCGTTTCTCTCTTCTCCGCATATTTTGATGTGTTGTCCGGAACGGGATCATACCGAAAAAGTCACATAAACCGTATGCCGTTTTTACATAGTTTTACGATTTCTCGGACTGAAACATATCCGAATTCCATAAATGCGAACAGTATAACTTTCAGCAATGTTTCGGAATTATATCTTTTACGGCATGTTCCGCTTTCCTTATCGGCAAGATATTTTTAGGTCGATATGTTTCAAAACATCGCAAAACGCATATATCGGGTCTGAGATCTCTATGACCTTTTCGATATCTACCTGCAATTTCAGTTGATATGCCGCATAATAGCCGGCAGTGGTATTTTTTACAGTTCCTCCCTTATCTGCTTTTTGATCCGACCTCCGCCGGAATGTCCGCGAAAAACGGCGACAGCTTTTCAAAAAGTTGTAAATCCCCGAAAATTTATCAAATCATACTTTACATTTCCGCAAACAGGTGCTATAATTCTGTTTGAAAAACAAAATGAGTAAAAACGAAAGGAATGAAAAGATGAAAAAAGCCATTTCTTTTGCAATCGCGGTGTTCGTCGCCGTCGGGCTTGCTCCTCTGGCGGGGATACCGTCAAACGCGGCGCAAAGCGGAGTTTTCGGTTATGAAATCGAAAACGGAAAGGCGACCGTTGTCGAAGTTTCGGCTTCCGCGGACAGCGAGGTGACCGTTCCGTCCGTTTTGGGAGGATATGAGGTTGCGAAGATAGGAGAAAAAGCGTTTTACGGGAACAAAAACATAATAAAAATCAATCTTCCCGAAACACTGACTGAAATAGGAATAAACGCGTTCGCGCTGTGCTCGAATCTGAAAAGCGTGAACATCCCGTCCTCTCTCATAAGGATAAAAGATTACGCTTTTAACGGCTGCAGCTCTCTTGAAAGCGTAATATTCCCCGAAACGCTTGAAGAGATAGGCTCACTTGCGTTCAACAACTGCCGAAAGGCGACTTTTTCCGCAATTCCGAAAAACGTGACGCGGATAGGCGTAAATCCGTTTGTTTGGTGTGAAAATGCCGTAGTCACGCTGGAAGAAGGAAACGAAAGATATGTTATAACGAGCGGTTGCCTTGTTGACACGGCAAAAAAACTGCTTGTCTGCGGAACGGACACGAGCGGGATACCCGCGGACGGAAGCGTAACGGAGATAGGCGATTACGCGTTTGCGGAATGTAAAAAAATGACGGAGATAATTATCCCCGACACGATTGAAAAGATAGACGCGGCGGCTTTCTTTTTGTGCGGCAAACTCAAAAGCATAACCGTTCCGTCAAGCGTGAAAAGTCTCGGATTGTTCGTTTTTTCGGGCTGTTACGAGCTTGAAAGCGCGACAATCAATGAGGGCTTGACCGAACTCCCGCAAAGAACTTTCGGCGTCTGCACCTCCCTGAAAGAGGTTTCTCTGCCGAGAAGTCTGACCTCGCTCAGTAAGAACGCTTTTGATAAATGTTCGTCATTGGAAAAGTTGACATTTCACGGAAATGCATTTATCTCGGACGGGTTCGTTCCATCCGAATACCTGCCCGAAAAGAGCGGTTTGACCGTATATTATGAACCGAGCTTCTCCGCGGGATTCTCCACTCCCGATTGGGGCGGTTATCCGTGCTATCCGATAGGCGGCGCAACCGTCGTTTACGGCGACGCGGACGGCGACGGAAAGGTCGATATAACAGACGCAATGCTTGTATTCTATCACGTTGCGAAGAAAGCGCCTCTTCCAGATGAAGCGCTTGCCGGCTGCGACACAAACGACGACGAAAACGTCGATATCGTCGATGCAATGAGAATTTTCTATTTCGTCGCAAAAAAAATACCGAGCGTCAAAGGTTAAAACAAGGTATATAAACAGGGGCTGTAAAAAAACTTGTGTTTTTTTTACAGCCCCAAATTTAATTATTAAACTTTTAGCTTTAATAATTTACAATTTTTTCCCCGTCCGCTCCGTAGCAGACAATGCGGGAATCGTCCATGCCCGTTATATAGTAGGCGGTGAACTCAGTCAACTGCGTTTGTTCCTCGGTTTCGAGGTCATAGCGGTAGACTCTGTAATTCAGTTCTTTTTCGTCCTCGCTCTCGCCCTTTTCGGCGCAGGCGTAAAAGAGTTTTGAATCGCTGACGTAACAAACGGTGTCCACGCTCGTTTCGCCCGCAACGGTCTTTTCAAAATCCCCGTCAAGGCTGTAAAGACATATCTTTCTGTTTTTGCCGGAGGAAGCATCGTTTTCGAGATAAACAAAGCGTTCGCCCGCAACCATATACTGTCCCCACGGAAGAAGTCTGACCTCGTTTTTATCCGCGACGTAAAGAACTGAAACGTAATTTTCGCTTCCCGTTCCGAGCGCAACGGAGAATATCGTCCGTTTATCGGAAGCATACTGAACGCTGTCCGATTCACGAAACGTTTCAAAGAAGTCAACATCGTCTTCTCTTCTGAAAGGCAGGCTGAAAGTCAGCACCGTCGCATCGGTTTCGCGCTCAACAACCGCAAAAGCGTGTTCTTTCCAAATTCCGTCCTTTGAAATATTTTCGGGAGTCAGCGCGACGGAAACATTCTTTATTTCTCCGTCCGAAAGTTTTTTCAGCCCGAAAACTTCTTTTCCCACCTTTTCGGAAGAAACAGAAACTTTCGTCGGATTTTGAGTCACATCATCGTTTTTGAACGTCACCGTTTCGGAACATGATACAAGCACGAGAGCCGAAACAAGCGTCAGCGCCACGCAGACAAGTATTCCCCTCTTTTTATTGTTCATAGGGTTTTGTCTCCTTTCAAAAAACGGTTTTTTCGGAAAAAATCAGATAAGTTTGTTAAGACAAACCGCGCCGTAATCGCGTATGCTCATTTTATAGGCGTTGCCTTTTCCGAGAAGTCCCTCGATATAACTGATATAATCGTCGGCATTTTCGGAGGGCAGGAATACGGCAATAACACCTGCAAACCCGCCGCCGTGAACACGGCACGCGCCCTTGCCGAGTTTTGCCAAATACATTTCAGTGAACGCAAGCGCAACGGTAATGCCCTGTTCCTTGTAATTAGCGGGAGAATAGCAGTTTTGAAGCCATTTCCACGAAGAGTTGCCCGACGCCGTAACGTTCTGCAAAAACGCATTGAAATCGCCGTTTTTAAGCGCTTTTATCTGAGCATCGACGCGGTCGTCTTCCGCCAAGAAATGAAGCGCGCGAAGTACGGCCCTGTCTCCGACTTTTTCGCGGAGAGCGGAAAGATTTTCTTCTATATCTTTAACTGTTATACGGCGGCAGACATCATGCCCGAGAGCATGTGCCACACTCTTCATTTCGGACGGAACGGACGAATAATCCGCATTGAGGTCCGCATGGCTCTTACCCGTGTTTACTATAACAAGATTATACCCTTGTTTTGCAAAGTCGAAGTCTATTTTTTCAACAACGGGCTTTGTCGGGTCTTCAAAGTCTATCGTTATCATTCCGCCGACCGCGCACGCCATCTGGTCAAGAAGTCCCGACGCTTTGTCCCAATATACGTTTTCGGCATACTGACCGCTTCTCGCATAAGTAACGGTATCTATTTTTCCGCCGTTGTAAAGCTCATTGATAACGGAGCAGATAAGCATTTCAAAAGATGCGGAACTGCTGACGCCTGCCGCGCGAATGACGGAAGAAGTCACGCACGCATTAAAGCCGCCGAGAGTGTGTCCGAAATCTTTGAGCGCTTTCGCTATACCTTTTATCAAGCCGACCGAACCTCTCTCGCCGGGAACTTTTTCAAGGTCGGAAAGGTCTATCGCAAACGATTCTCTGTAAGTTATATCGGTTATGCGGATAACGTTCTCATCGTTTTTCGCCGCAACGCACACACAGTCAAGGTTAATGCTTGCCGCAAGAACTTTTCCGTAGTTATGGTCTGTATGGTTGCCGCAGATCTCGGTTCTTCCGGGTGCGCTGAAAAGGCTGACCTGAGCATCTCCGAACGTTTTTTCATACTGTCGGAGCAGATTTATGTAACGTTCTTTCTGTGCGGGAACGTTTTCTTTGCCGTAAAGTTTTGCGAACAGCGTTTCAAACTCGGTTCCCCCGAGCGCTGCCTGCGTTTGACTGATATTCATTTTGGGAACTCCTTTATTTTGCCTTGTTTTTATACTTTTTAATTCTTATCTTTAACGGTTTTGTCATCGACAAGCGAACGCTCTTCGCAAATACAGCGCCCGATATAATGAAGATTATAAGCCCTACGTCGAGCCAACTTCCACGCGCCCAGATAAACCATCCGACGTACCCGATGTCGCCCGAAGCAACGCTGTATATCGCGGCTATTCCCGCCGCTATTCCCGCAATCAATGCGGTCAGCACACACGAAAAAAGCGCGCCCGAAACGATAAAGACGAGAAGCCCCGTCCAAAAGGATTGGAATACGGAACGTTTATACGATGTTCGCAGGTGCGTATGCGTCTTTGCGTAGGCTCTGGGAATTTTTATGCCGTCAAACAGAGCGTCGGCGGTTTCCAAAGTCTCGTTTATAAACTCTTCCGTGTCCGTGTCGAGGTCCACCGTTTCAAGAGAAATGTTGCGTCCTTCAGAAACGAAAGCCGTATCGTATATCCTGCTTTTTTCAAACGGCACACCGTAAGCCGTGCCGTCGCGGCTTGCCTGCATCGCGCCGCAGCGGAGCAACGCGCGAAGTCCGTCTCTGCCGTTTTTTATGCGGCGGTATTCGGCAAAAGCGATGTAGCGGAACGTGCCGCCCTTTTCTTTTCTGAAATAAGGATACGAACCCTCATAGCCCAATTTTTTAAGTTTGCGGCTTATCCTTTCTCGTGCTTTTCTTCCGCGGGGTTCTTTCAAAGGTGCGGTCGCGTCGGAAAATCGGCGCATAAGCCCGGAGAAAAATATATGTCCGTCGTACGAGCCCGCCACCTCGGCAAATCGTTTTCCGAGTTTCTTTACAGTCTTCGGATCGGCTTTCTTTTCAAGTTTCATCAGTTCCGCAACGTATTCCGCATCCGGAAAAGCGTCGAGAACGGGTTTCATCAGCTCCGCTTTGTCTTTTTTCAGATTAAGGCTGACGCCGCAAGCCGCCTGCATAAGAAATCTTATCGCATACGCGGCGGGCAACAGGTCTCTTTCGCCCTGTGTCAGAGCAGTGCCGCCCGTTATCTCATTTTTGGAAACAAGAACTTTTGCCACGTCGAGACACAGGTCTGCGGGACGTGTTATTTTGCTGCCGAACCGTGTTGAAAGGCAAAGTTCGGCGGTATAATCGGTAAAAACGCATTTCAGTTCAAAATCCGAAACGTCGCATATCTCGTTCGATATTTTCTTCTGCCCAGACGGCTACTTCAAGCAGAACTTTGCCCAGCCCACCGGCTTTGAC